>CXWL01002738.1_pt1 | contig 231698 bp, 191 predicted proteins | sample 590931 | NCBI WGS metagenome assembly CXWL01 (sample SAMEA3498368, study PRJEB10139) | groundwater metagenome | biome: water well; material: biofilm material | place: Germany | collected 2015-04-27
GAGCGACCCCGCAGGGGCGTCCCCGAAGTCTTCGGAGGGGCGGCCTTGACGGTGTTCCGCGCCCCCAGACCATGGTTCTGGAAGGGCCGAAAAGGTCTTGGGCGGGGGTGAAGTGCCGGCCTCCTGGCCGGCGGCCACCCGAGACACCACGGCCCTGGGCGGGGCGCCGAAGGCTGGGGGAGAAGGAACCACGTGCGTGCCGGGCGGCGGTGTGGGTCCGGCCTCGCATGGGCTCTTCTCCCCCTCCCGACTCACGCTGACCGGCGAACGGCGTTCGCCTCGGCTTCACCCGCCAGCACCCGAGCCAGCTCCCGGTAGTCCTCGGCGCCGCTCGAGCTCGGTGCGAAGCGGTGTATGGGCAACCGCGCCGCGGCGGCCTCAGACAACCGGACGTTTTCGCGGATGGCCACGACCGGCACCTCCGGCAGCACTCCTCCTGCGAAGCCCCGAATCCGCTCGGCGATCTCCATCGCGTGCCGCGTTCGCCGGTCCAGCCGGCAGACCGCGATGGCGGCCAAGCGCAGCGCGGGGTTGAGCCGTTTCTGGACCTTGGCGATCGTCGTCGTCATCCGCGCCAGGGCTTCCGCCGCCAGGAAGCGGGCCTCGACCGGGATCACCAGCTCGGTCGCCGCGGCGAAGGCGTTCTGGGTCAAGAAGCCCGGCGAGGGCGGGCAATCGAGCACCACCAGGTCGAACCGGCCGGGTGGCAGCTCGTCGAGGGCCGTGGCGAGCAGACGCTCGGCCCCGGGCTCGCTCGCCAGGGACCGAGCCGCCACGGCCAGGTAAGGCGACGCCGGCAGCACGTCGAGGCCGGGTTCAATGCTCGGCACGATCGCGTCCACGATCGGCACCGAGCCCTCGAGCACGTGGAACGGCGCCTGGCTCGCCTCCGCGTCCAGCACCCCGAGCCAGCGAGTGGCGTTGGCCTGGGGATCGAAATCCACGAGCAGCACCCGTTGGCCGCGCTCGGCGAGCAGAGCCGCCAGGTTGACCGCGGTCGTCGTCTTTCCCGTGCCGCCCTTGTCGTTGGCAATCGCGAGGACTCGCATCACGCCACCTCCTCGAGCCCGAGGTCCGCGGCGAGCGCGGCGAGGAGCTCCGGAGCCGCCGAGCGCAACGAGTCGGCCACCGCCTCGGCGAACTGAACCTCGAGCTCGTCGAGGGGAAGCTCCGTGAGCTGGGCGAAGAGCTCGCTCGGAGACTCGTCGGTGAGACTGGCCTGGCGCTCGGCGAGGGCGAAGCGCAGGGCGAGCGGGTAGGAGTCGGCGAGGGCTCGAGCGAGGGCTTCCTTCACTTTCGTGCTGGATGCCCTCACGGCTGACCTCTCTCCCGCGGAGCCCCTCACCCTCGATCCCTCTCCCGCAAGCGGGCGAGGGACGCCCCCTCCCGTCCCTTCCGGTTCCCCTCTCCCGTTCGCGGGAGAGGGGTTAGGGGTGAGGGTGGGAGTGGGCGAGGGATTTGGTGCTCGGGCCGCCTGCCGGGCTTCCGCCAAACCGATCCGCCCGTCGGCGAACGCCGTTCGCGTCTCCGCCGGAAGCTCGGTCAGGGCGATTCGCAGCTGCACCCAGCGCTGGGTCTTGCCCACCCGCCGCGCAATCTCCACGGTCGAGAGCCCGTGCTCGTCCCGCAGGCGCGCGAAGGCCTCCGCCTCCTCGAGCGGGTGGAGGTCCTCGCGCTGGAGGTTCTCGACGACCGCCCGCAGCAGCATCGTGGCTTCGTCGAGCTCGCCGGCGACTTGTGCCGGCACCCCGTGATCGGCCGCCAGGCGGCCCTCGGCGACGAGCTTCGACAGCGCCCGGAACCGCCGCTCGCCCGCCACGATCTCGAACCGTCGCGGGTCGCCAGGGGATCGGCGTAGCTCGAGGGGCTGGCGCAGCCCGTCCGCCGCAATCGACTCCGCCAGCTCCGCGATCCCCTCGGCGTCGAAGGCCTTCCGGGGATTCCGGTCCGAGGGCTCGATGGCCGATAGCGGCACCCGCCGCAGCTCGGCCTCGAAACCCCTACCCAGCTCTTGGGCGGGGGGCATCGCTCCGCCGGGCACAGCGGTCAGGGCCTCGAACGGATCGTGGGGCAAAGTCGTCCGGGCCGGACGGCGCCGCTCCCGGGTCAAGGGAACAACCGTGTTCATTTCGCGCTCCTTTCGCCGTCGTCGCCGTCGGCTATGACTTCTAGGGGGTACTTCACGGATACAACTTCTCGGAGAACTTCTAGGAGAGGGCCGCAAACACCAATGGGGGCAGCGGTTTCCGGCGATTCGGCGCCCCTACTTCTTCGTGGCGGCGCCCCTACTTCTTCGTGGAGAACCGGGCCAAGCGCCCTTACTTCTTCGTGGAAGGCGCCCCCACTTCTTCGTGGAAAAAGAGGGCCATCCACAGGCATTTCCGCACCTTTTCCACAGGCTTTTCCACAGCCCGCCAGAGTCCACTCCGGTCCAGGGGATCTAGAGGCCTCTCGGTGCCTTCTCGCGAAGTCCGCGAGGGGCCTTGGGCACTCGGGGGGCGCCCCTACTTCTTCGTGGCCAAGTATTTGGAAACAAAGGGCGAGAGGGATCATGGGCGCACCTCGAGCGTTCTCCTTCGTGGAATGCAACCCGCCGGAGACAGCGTCAGGCCGGTCGCCTCGGTTGTCACCCGCGCGCCCTGGTACACCGCCTGGACCGCGCCGAGGGCCTTCTGGAAGTTCTCCCGAAACTTGCGGACGCGCTGGCCGCTTGTCCCGAACTGCTGAGCCAGCTTCGGCCAAGGGATCGTCACCGGGGCGTCGTTCTGGGTGAACGTCCGGTAGACCAGCCAGGCGTAGATGTCGATGGCGAGGGGTGACGACAGCGCTCGCAATACCCGGTAGTCGACCGGTACGGGGTGGGCCACGAGCTCCCGATAGAACGGCTCCGAGAGCGTCAGCCGGCCGCCCGCGAAGCTCCCGGGCTCCCACCACAGGACGCTGTCGGTGGTGATCCGGTACCCGGTGTCCGCCACGCGCGTGCCCCGGCGGCGAGTCTCCGACCACGAGTACGTGACCGTCGTGTTGAACAACCGCCGCATCTGGTCGCGAAACAGGCCGAACGGCCCCCGCGGCCCGCCACTCGGCGTGATGCCGAGCTCACGGAGGTAGGCCGAGAGGGAATCCCCGAGCTCCAGCTCAGGGCTCTTCGTCCGCACCGCCTCCGTCCCGAGCCAGGCCAGAAGAAGCCGCGGATACCGGCCATAGGGCAAGCCGATCTGGGGTGGAGCTTGGAGCGTGAGCGTGAGCGCCCCGTTGAAGCGCTGGAACGTCTCCCCCGCTTGCAGGCGATACGGCAGATTCGCCTGGACCAGAACCCGCGAGAGGAAAGCCAGGCTCCCGGCATCCGCGGCGGGGGTCTCGCGGATGATCTCGACCTCGTCGAGGAACCGGCGTTGGGGCCCAGTGACCCGTCGCAAGGCGGTCACCGGGCCACCTCCGAGAGGGTGGTGCCGGGGCGGTTTACCCCGCCGGTCCCGAACCGAGCTGCCGGTCTGCTGTCAGGAGACAGCTCTCGAAATTGGCACCCAGGTTGGCACCCAAGCGGCTCGGAGGTTCGTTTGGAGAGAGACCACGAGATCCGATAACCGAAACGATGGCAGCGCTTTACAGGTTTTTCTAGCGAATTTTCAGAGGTGATTTGTCCGGGTACGTCCGAACATAATCGCTTGCTCCGGCATGCGCCGGCATGCCGGCGCAGATTTGGACTGTAAGTCGCTGATCTGCTTGATTCAAATGGCCATGGTGGCAGCACCCACGGCCCGCGCGAAGAACGGCTAACCGGTACGTCGTCGGGTCAGCCTCGGAGACTATCCGAAACGGAGCAGCGGGCACTCGCCTCAATGTCAGTACCTCGGGTCACGGGAGAGCCGGGCGCGCTGCCCCCTCGACGAGTCGGACGACGGAATGGAAAACGGGTCTTCCTGGGCGAGCTCATTCCGCACGCAGTATCTTCTCCATTTTGCGCCCTTTCGCTAGCTCATCTACCAACTTGTCCATGTATCGGACTTGTTGCGTCAACCGATTCTCGATCTCTTCAACCCGATATCCGCAGATTACACCGGTGATGAGGTGTGCGCTTGCGTTCAGCGTGGCCTGCTGAAAAAATTGCTCGAAAGTCACTTTGTCTTCGATGTGTTTCTGCAGCGTCTCCTCGTTGAACCCCGTCAGCCAGCTGATCACTTGATGCAATTCTTCCCTTGTCCGGCCCTTCTTTTCAACCTTTGCGAGATAGTGCGGGTACACGGAAGCAAACACCATCCCTGCAATCCGTCCATCGTGGTTCTTTGTGGAGTTCATGTCACGCTCCTCTTCATCTTGCTCGCCACTCATTGGAGCGATTCTAGACCGACCAGCGGGGGCCGTCGGGTTCTTGGTCCCGGTGCCGCGTTACCCACGCCTCGGCTCGCTTCACTCCGTCGGCCAGGGTGCACCGGTCGTCGAGCGCTTGACTTGCTCCGCCGTTGCATATACAACCCCAGGCATGAGTCCGGACCGCAAGTCTACCGACGCCGCCCTTCACGTAGCCGACCGCGTCCTGAGCCAGTGCGTGGGCGCTCGGCTTCGAACGCTCAACCGGGTGGTCACCCGGATCTACGATGACCAGCTCCGGCCTTTGGGGATCCGCTTCTCCCAAATGAATGTGCTGATGCTGATAGTCGGTCGCGGGCCGATGACTCCCGCTGAAATCGGTGCCGTCCTCGCCTTGGAGAAGTCCACCCTGAGCCGGAATCTGCGCGTGCTCGAAGACCAGGGCTGGATTGTTCGCCGACCCGATGGTTCCCGCGCAAGCGTGAAACTGGAGGCCACGACCCTGGGACGGGAGACGATCGTCGAAGCCGAGGTCTTATGGCAGGCCGGGCAGCAGGCCGCGCTCGATCTGCTGGGCACAAGCCAATGCGCCGGAATCCGTATCGCTTTTGATCGGGTCCAGCGTCACTCGAAAAGCAGCTGACCCTTTTTTTGAACAAGGAGTTGTATATGCATCTCGCGGCCGTTTCCTCGATTTCCATCCTTCCCTTCTACGTGGTGCTGGTCTTCGGATTCCTGGTCGCCATCGTCCGCCGGGCCTCGCGCAGCCATCGGGTGACGGCACGGGAGTCCATTCACCTCTACGGCCTCATGTTCCTACTGCTGGTCTGGACCGGCGTGGTCGTCGTGATGAGCGTGCAGAACCTGCACCTGGACCTGGCCGAGCGGATTCCCCTGTTGTGGCAGGCCCTGGTGCCTGTCGCAATCTGGACGACTGCGGCCATGTTCTCACCTACGACCCGCCGCAGCCTTCACAAGCTCGCCATCGCCACGCCGCCTCACTGGCTGACTTGGATCCAGGCGCTGCGCATCGGCGCCATCGGCGGAATCAGCAAGGGACTGACCGGTGAAATCCAATCCGGCTATGTGTTCTGGATCGGCATCCCGGATCTGCTCTTCGGCCTCTCCGCGCTCTTCTTCGGCTGGCTGGCGCTGCGTCGGAGGATCGGCCCGTCCCTGCTGATCGCATGGAACCTGACCGGCTTCGCGCTGATCTTGCTGCCCACGTTCGTGCCGATGCTCTACTGGATGCGTGAACCCGGTTTCCGCTTCATTTTCGAGTTTCCAATGATCCTCGCCCCCGGGATCGTCGTCTCCACTCTTCTCTCACTCAACCTGATGCAAGCCTGGGCCGCGTGGCAGGCGGCGATCTACGGCCGCCAGAGCTTGAACGGCACATGTTGAGCGGCGTGCACGAAGTCGTTGTCGGTAGAGAGCAAGGTCAGCTCGTGCCTGTCGCAGAGCTGAATGAGAAGTGCATCGATTGTTCCGACCTGCACCCCAGCCCTACGGCAGGAGTTGCGCACCTCGGCTGCCGCGATGTGGTCGTTTCGGTCCGGGGCAATGATCGGCAAGGCTCGGAATCGTTCAACGATTGCCGCTGCTGCACGCGGCCCGTTGAAGCCCTGGAGAAGTTCCTGCAGTACCAGGCCGGTCGTTACGACTGCGCCTGAACCTGCAAGCGCGTCCTGGAGTACGCGTACTTCAGGTGCGTTCGTCGAGCCATCCCGACGCAGGGCCAGCGACCACACGCTGGTGTCGACAAGAAGGGTCATGGGCGACTGCGTTCAGCCTTGTAGTCGTAACTCGAGTCCCAGTCGAGCTTGCCGAAGAGCTCTGCAATCTTCTTCTGGTCCCGACGTGCGATGAACTCCTTCAGCGCAAGGGTCACCGCGGCCTTCTTTGTGGGCTCGCCGCTGAGCTCGAGAACTTGGTCGAGAAGTTTGGGATCCAGAGCAAGGTTGGTAGCCATGTGCGCCTCCGTGTGTAGCAGTCTACACAACGCAATTCGGACGGGCAACCCTGGAGGCATTCGCCGCTCTTCCGTACTTTGTCGAAGCCATCGGCGGCCGCTGCCCTGGTATTATGGATTTCCTCGGGCGACGGCCGGGCTCGTCCCGGCCGGGTTGGGCGGCCGAAAAACGGCCACGCTGGGTCTCGGCGCGCCCAGGGGAGGACTCGCCTGAGCTGGTAGGGAGGGCAGAACGCGGGACCCGAATGAACCGGGCGCTCTATCGACGCCGATAGACCAATTCCGTATCTGCATAGCCAACACCCTTTTTCTTGGCGGATTTTTTGTCATCCACTGCTTCAAATCCCAGGGACTTATACCAGTCAACCGCCGAATAGGCAGAGTCCACGCGCAACTCTGTGCATTCCTCGCACTTTTCGAATTGACCGATGGCGTCTCGCACAAGCGTTGATCCACCGCCTCCCTTGTCCGGGTGAGCGATCAACCATCGGATGTACATGTAGGGCTTCTCGTCAGTTGGCTTTCGCACTTCCAGTACCATGTAGGCAACGGGCTCGGGCTCCGATTCCTGTCCGGTGCGGTAGTTTGCACTGAGTGTTACTTGCCTTTCGAGCTCCTCGTCGGTGGAATGAAATCCCAGACGCTCATCAGGATCTTTTATGTCTCGCGATACATCTACGCCTTCATCATACTTATCCCAGTTCGTTCCTGATGTGATCCAGTCATCATCAACGAACTTCCCGATGAAGTCCTCATTGACCCGACCGATACTGCGCCGTCTCTTGGCGGCTGCTATCTGCCAAGCTGCTCCAAACTCTCTTAGCTTTCCCGACACCTTCCCTTGGTCTTCCGGACCATGCTCCAGCAAGTCAATCTTCTTCGCACCAGGTTTTTCGACGCCGATGAGCTTTATTGTTTCTGCGCGCACATAGACATTTTCGCCGACTGGCTGAAAGTCGCCATCGACCTCTACCGCCAATACTCTCAACCATTTGTGCCTGAGCTCGTCGATCCCCCTATCTTCCTCTCGCCGCACAGAGTTTTCCTGATTTGCACCGCGTCGTGACATGAACACCGCTTCATCGTCCACGCGGATCCGTTGACCGAAGGACAATTGCCCCAAGTCCCGCGGCGGTACTTCCGCAGCTTGCCAGTCATCATCCTTGCCAAACAAGGACTCACCTTCACCATAGTTACGCTCTTGAACCAGGTGCGTGATCGCCCAAGTCACCTGGGCCTCCCGCTTGACCCTTTGGACCACCTTCCTGGGGAGCTCCGAGCTATTTTCCGTTCTTTGCGCGGCTTGCTTGTGCCTATTGTCGAACAGCTGTTGCAGACTTTTCATCTGCACGACTTCCGGCCTATTGTCCGCAAATTGGAAAGAGCCTCGCTCGGAGCTACGATCATTCCTCGCCTTGGTTCCCGTTTGGCGAGCTGTGCCCTCGCGCACTGCATGAGCGTGTGCTTGCATAGGTGACTCTCTTTCAGGTGCATGGTCTTGGCACCATAGTCGACAGCGCTTCCTGCATTCTCGAGCGTGCGCTGATCATAGCAGCTACGGAATCTTACTCCCCTCGTGGTCGCAGGCTCACCCCCTGGAGCCATTGGTCGACCACCGCGAGGCCTTCCGGCGCGCGGAGCGCGGTGTTGTGGGTGGCGCCGGAGAGGATCGTGACCTGGCCGTGGCCGGCGATGGCGGCGGGGTACTGCTCGGCCACGAAGGCCTCGTCCTTCTCGCCGACCAAGACGAGCAGGGGCCGGTCGATCTTTGCGAGGGCGCGACGGTAGTCGTCGGGAGCACCGCTGACGCTGGCGCGGTAGCTGTAGGAGCGCAGGGGCATCTCCGGCGGTAGATTGAAGAACTGCACGCGCAGGCCGTTGAAGGACTCGATGCCGACGGCGTTCAAGGCCGCGAGGCCGAGCAGGCGCGGCAGGTGGATCTTGAGAAACTCCGCCCCCGTGGACGAGCTGGTCTTCGGGGTCGTTGGGGCCTCCCAACCGAGATACGGCGCATAGAGCAGGTAACCGTCGACGGCGGGCGAGTCGGCCCGTTCCGCGTACCGCAGGACGATGCCGCCGCCCATCGAGTGTCCGGCGAGGATCACCCGGCCGGCCGGCACTTCGGTGCGCAGCTGGCGGACCACCTCGCCCAGATCGTCCTCGTACTGACCGATGTGATCGACGTCGCCGGGGCGCCCGCCGGAGGCACCGTGGCCGCGCAGGTCGATCGCCACCACCCGAGCGCCGGTGGTCGCGTGGAGAAGACCCGCGGTGCTGTTGAGCGGAAAGCTGCTCGAGAGGACGCCGTGGACGAGGAGGATCGTCGTCGCCGGGTCCGAGCCGTGGACCTGGGCCGCGAGCTCGATGTCGTCGCGCATCCGGAAGCGACCGGGTCGGGCCGGGTAGTCTTGGCTGAAGTCGAGGCCCGATGCTGCCAAGTCCTCGAGCGAAACCTCGGGCGCCGGACCGAGCTCCGGGTCTCCCCACAGGATCAGGACGAGACAGCCGGTGAGGCCCAGGCCCGCGAGCGTCGCGATGCCCAGGAAAATCCAACGCAGAGCTCTTCGGAACGGTTTCATGGTCGATCTCCTAACGAGCAGACGAGCTGACGAGAAAGGGGGCCATGGCACGGCCGAGCCCACCGCGGCGGGCGCGACGTGGAGGCCGGTTCGAGACGGGTCAGAGGAAGTCGGTCTTGCGCGATTGAAGGAAGAAGGTGAGGGCGACCAGACCGACGATCACGGCGACCTCGGTGGCCAGAATCGCCGGAATGGGGGCGACCCAGAGGACGGAGTCCGTCTTCAGCACGGCCGCCACCGCCGGCACCCGGCCGACGGCGAACATCACCCCTTGGACGAGCAGGTTGCCCGCCACGATGGCGCCGATCGTCCACGGCATGGACTCCGAGACGAGGGCGACGGAGAGCGTCAGCAGGTAACCGACGAACAGCTGCAGGAGGATCGTCAAGGCGTAGGGGATCAGCCCGTCCGGCACCCACGACCGGCTGGCGATCACCGCCAGGGTGGCGATCGTGATCGCCGCCCAAGCGGTGCCGAAGATGGTCAGGTTCGCCACCAGCTTGGCCAGCGTGTACTCGCGCTGCGAGATCGGCAAGGACATCACGAACGCGAGGGTCTGCTGCTGCCGTTCGTAGACCACGGTCACCATGGTGAGGTGAATGCCGACCGAGATCAGGACGGTGATCAGCAGCACCCCGGAGGCGAAGAATGCCGTTTCCGAGGGCAGGCCGAGCCCGAACGCCGCGGCCAGGCCCAGGGCGCCGTAGACGAGCAGCGGCCAGCGGTTGAAGGTCCAGTCCTTCTTGATCAGGGTCGAGACCATGGGCAGATTCATGATGGCAGTCCCTCGCGATTCCGTTCGACGGTGGTCAGGAAGATCTCCTCGAGCGTCATCGGCTCGACGGCGGCCACGGTGGCGCCGGCCGCCGTGAGCGCCGCGGGCAGGCCGGGCTCGAAACGGCCCGTGGTGGCGATCACCAGCCGACCGGTGCCGGAGTAGACGATCTCCGGCAGCTCGGGCAAGGTGGCGCCGGGCGGCACTTCGAGCCGGAGCCGGCGCCAGCGATCGAGAAAGCTCTCTTTGTCGGCCACGGCGAGCAATCGGCCGCGGTCGAGAAAGGTGATGCGGTCGCAGATCTGCTCGATGTCGAGCGTGTTGTGGGAGGAGAAGAGGATGGTCCGCTCTTCGTCGAGGAGCGCCTCCATGAGCGCCCCGAGCACCTCGTGGCGGGCCACCGGATCGAGGCCCGTGGTCGGCTCGTCGAGAAGCAGGAGCCGCGGCCGGCGAGCGAGGATGAGCAGGAGCGCCGCCTTGACCCGTTGGCCGTGGGACAGCCCTCGGATTCGTTGGTCCGGCTTCAAATCGAATCGGGTCAGCAGCTTGCCGGCGTAGGCCGAGTCCCAGCCGGGGTAGATGCCGCGCACGAAGTCCATGTGCCAGGCGAGGGTGGCGGCGCCGTAGAGCCGCAGATCCTCGGAGGCGAAGCCGACGTCCCGCTTGGCGCGGATCTGCTCGGCGGGCATCGGCAGGCCGAGCAGCCGCACGGTGCCGCGGTCCGGCCGCAGCAGGCCCATCAGGAGCCGGATGGTGGTCGACTTCCCGGCACCGTTGGCGCCGATGAGTCCGGTGATCTGCCCCTCGGGCACGATCAGGTCGATGTCGCTCAAAGTGAAGTGCGGGTAGCACTTCGTCACGCCCTCGAGCTGGGCGGCCGCGGTCGTCATCTCAGTCCTCCTGCCGTCGTCGCAACCGTTCGTGGAGCCGCGCCGTGAGCTCCGCCGGGGCGAGCCCCAGCTGCTGGCCGGCCGCGACGGCGCGATCGAGATGCCCGTCGAGCTCGGCCTCGATCAGGCCGCGACCGAGCCCCGACCCCTCCGCCACCCACGAGCCCTTGCCCTGGCGGGTCACCAGCACGCCGTCGCGCTCGAGCTCGAGGTACGCCCGCTTGACCGTGATCACGCTCACCTGGAGCGCCACCGCCAGCTCGCGAATCGAAGGCATCTCGAAACCGGGCCCCCAGTCGCCGACGGCGACTCGTTGCTTTACCTGCTCCACGATTTGGACGTACATCGGCCGGCGGTCGGCTTGGGAGATTGCGAGCGCTCCGTGCACATCCATATACCTAGTATACACTCTTGATGAGCGGGTCGCAATGCCGATGACAGCTCAGGGGTAGAGTCGAGGAAGCCCTGAATATCGAATGGAGGATGCCTGGATGATCCATAGGCCTGTGCTGGTGGGACTTGTGGCTGTACTCGTCGGCTGCGCCGGGAGCACCACCCGGTTGGCTCCCGGCACCCCGAACGAGCTCGACGGGAGGACCGCACCGAAGAGCTACCCTCTCGCCATCTCCGCGGAAGGAGGGAACGAGGCTCTCGCCGCAGCAATGCCCGCGCTCGCGCGACAGCTCCTCGTCGATCACAGCGATCCGGACCCGATCCGCCTCCTGGCCGACCGAATGCGGCTGTACCTGGTTGCCGGAGAGCCGATCGAAGCCCTGAGAGCGTTCCAGAATCTGCGAGCGCATCCTGCGGCGCCCTCGGCTGGCGCTGCGCCCGGCTTGTCGGTGCAGGGGACGTACGCCGAGGCCCTGCGCCGGACCGGAGACGGAGTGGCTGATTTCGGGGAGGCCTATGGCCAGGCGTTCACGGACACCTTCGCCAAGATCAACGATCGGCAGGCGTTTCAGATTGCCTGGTACCTTGAAACGCCGGCCTTCGTATTCGATCGCCAACTGAGTGATGCGCTCGCGCGGGCCGGCGATACCGGAAGGCTGGGTCGAGATGAGGCCATGGCCGTGATCCGGGCTTGGCTGGCGCGACGAGTCGCCGCCGAGGTCGCAGCCCACGTACCCGGGTTGCTTGCCGCCGAGGAGGCGCGGCGCTATGTCGCCGACGACGTGCTCATCCACACACCCGAGGGTGCCACCTTCTCGGCCATCGTCGTTCGTCCGCGAGCCGCCCAGGGCCCGCAACCGACCGCGCTCCTGTTCACGATCTATACGGATGCCACGGCGAACCGCCAACTTGCCCGGACCGCGGCCTCCTACGGGTACGTCGGCATGGTCGCCGACACCCGCGGCAAGGGCCTGAGCCCTGACGAAATTCGCCCCTACGAGCACGAGGTCGACGATGTCCCCGCGGTGATCGACTGGGTCAGTCGCCAGCCGTGGAGCAATGGCGAGGTCGGCATGTATGGCGGAAGCTACTCGGGCTTCTCTGCCTGGGCGGCTACCAAGCGGCGCCATCCGGCGCTGAAGACCATCGTGCCCTACGTCGCCGCCCTACCCGGGCAGGGGCTGCCAATGACGAACAACGTCTTCTTGAACGCCAACTACGGCTGGGCGTTCTACGTCTCGAACAACCGGACCTTGGACGAGGCGACCTATCGCGACGGCGAACGCTGGGAGGCGTTGAGCCAGAACTGGTACGCAAGCGGGCGCTCCTACCGCGAGATCGACCAGGTCGACGGTACCCCCAATCCGCTCTTGCAGCGCTGGCTCGAGCACCCCCTCTACGACGCCTACTGGCAAGCCATGGTGCCTTATCGTCAGGACTTCGCCGAGATCGACATCCCCGTGCTCACCATCACCGGCTACTATGACGATGGCCAGATCTCTTCCCTGCAATACCTTCGCGATCACTACCGATACAGACCGAACGCGAACCACTATCTCGTCATCGGCCCCTATGACCACTTCGGCTCCCAGAGCTCGCGCAAGCCTCGCGAACTGCGCGGGTACGATTTGGACCCGGTGGCCCAGTTCGACACCGAGGAGCTGACCTTCCAGTGGCTGGACCATGTACTGCGCGGAGGGGAGCGGCCCGCTCTCTTGCAGGATCGGATCAACTACCAGGTCATGGGCGCCAACTCTTGGCGGCATGCCGACTCTCTCGAGACCATGGCTGGGGAGCGGCTCAGGCTGTACCTGAGCTCCGAGCCCGAAGGAGCCTTTCATCGGCTACTACCCGATCTGCCGGAGACGCCGGCGGCCCGGGTGCAGGTGGTCGATCTGGCCGACCGGAGCCGGGTGCACAACGACTACTACCCGAACCCCATCCACGGACGCGACGCGAACTTTCCGACCGGTGTCGTCTTCGTCAGTCAGCCCATCAAGGAACCCGTCGAGGTGAGCGGCATGTTCGGTGGCCGCCTGATGGTCACGACAAATAAGCGCGACTTCGACTTCGGCGTGGTGCTCTACGAACAGCTGCCCGACGGATCGCTGTTCCACCTGTCCTATTACTTGGGCCGCGCAAGCCATGCCGAGCCCGAGGTGCGTCGGCTGCTGGTGCCCGGCGAAAGGACTGCGATTCCCTTCGACCGCACGAACCTGGTCAGCCGACGAATCGCGGCCGGTAGCCGGTTGCTGGTCGTGGTGGATGTCAACAAGAACCCCTGGCATCAGATCAACTACGGGACCGGCGGCGACGTCAGCGATGAATCGATCGCCGACTCCGGCGCGCCGCTGCAGGTGCACTGGCACAACTCCAGCTACGTCGAGGTCCCGATCCGAAGGGATGAATGAAGCCAACGAGGACCGCGCCCCTTCGCGTTCCCCAAATATCTGATTACACGATAGTAAGAAAACCGCGTCCGTCCTCATTTACTTAGTTCCGGGCACTAGACCGTGTGATGCTCGGAGGACGTCGACTCGGCGAGTGGGCCGCCAACCACCCGCGCTGGACCCTTGTGGGGGCCCTGCTCACTGTCTTGCCGATGGCACCGGGTCTTGCTCGGCTCGAGCTGTCGACCGATGGTCACGCGCTGGTGCCCCCGTCGGCGCCGGTGGTGGCGATCGATCGCCAGGCGCGGGAGACTTTCGGATTGCGGGATCCGCTCCTGGTGGTGATCGAGACCGATCACCCGGATGGCGTGTTCAACGCCGCCACGCTGGCCCGGGTGGCGCGTCTGACCGAGGCTCTGGCCGCTCTGCCCGGCGTCGGCCCCGATCACGTGGTGAGCCTGGCCACCGAGCCCTCGCCCCGGCGAGATCCGGCCACCGGTCGCTTCCGTTCCCTCCTGGCACCCCGGCCTTGGACCTCGCGCGAGCTCGCGCTGGTTAGCGCGGACGTCGAGGCGATCGATCCGCTCCTCGGCACGCTGCTCGCCTTCGATCGGAGGGCCACGGCGATCCTGGTCGGGGTGCCCCGACCCGACGAAGGGGCCGCGCCCGTGGATCGCCGGGCGCTCTACCACCTCGTGGCCGGCGCGGCGCGGGCCGAGGCAGACGCTCTGGACCGGCTGTCGGTGGTCGGCGCGCCGGCTGCCGAGGCGCTCCTCGGCGAGGAGGTGTTAGCCGATCTGCGGGTGCTGGTGCCGTTGTCGCTCCTGGTCATCGGGGTCGTCCTCTTCGCGACCGGCGGGCGGAGCGCGCTGCTCGTGGGGTTGGTCAAGGTCGGCGCGGTCCAGGTCTTCACCTTCGGGCTGATCGGCTGGACCGGCCAACCGATCTACCTGACGACCGCGATCTTGCCCGTGCTGCTGACCACCGTGGGGCTGTCCGACGAGATCCACCTGGTCACCCGGCTGCGTCGCCGGCGACTTGACGAGGACCCGCGGGCCGCCCTGGGCAAGGCCCTCGGCGAGCTGGCCCGGCCGATCGGCCTTACTTCCCTGACCTCGGCCGCCGGGTTCGCCTCGTTCCTCGGCTCGGACATTCCACCGGTCCGCCACTTCGGTCTGTTCGCGGCCTGTGGCGTGCTGTTCTGCCTGGCCTGGGCGCTCACCGCCAGCGTCGCGCTGTTGGCCTTTGCCCCACCCACCCCGGCCGCCACGGGTGCGGCCGCTACCCCGGGCGGATCGTCCACCCCGGCCGCCGGGGGCTCCCTGGAGTGGCTGGCCCGTCGCCTCGCCGCGGTGCCGGTGCGCTGGGCAACCGCTGGAGCCCTGGCTCTGCTGGCCCTGATCGTCCTCGGCGTGCCGCGACTCGAGGTGCAGGACGGCTGGATCGCCAACTTCGCTCCGGGCAGCGAGCTGCGCACGGCCACCGAGCGGATCGATCGCCGCTTCGCCGGCACTCACCTGCTGCGCGCCGTGGTCCGCTTCGAAACGCCGCCGGGGACCGAGGCGCCGCGGGCCGGCCCGGCCCAGGGGCCGCTCCTCGACGGGAACGTGATGCTCGCGCTCGAGCGCTTCGAACGGGCACTGGCGGCGCGTCCCGAGGTGGGCGCCGTGCTCGGCCTGCCGAGTCAGCTGGCCGCCACGTCCTTCCTCTACTCCGGCCAGATGGAGAACGAACGGCGCATCGACCCATCGCCCTCCGCGCTGTTCCTGTTCACCCGCCGCATCGCGCTTTCTCGCGGCGAGGCCCGGCGCCGCGAGCTGGTCGATGACCGGTTCGAGAGCGCGGCCCTGACCCTGCTGCTGCCGCGCGCCAACTACCGCTCGACCGCGAGCTTGATCGCGGCTGCCCGGGAGCTCGAGGAGCGGCACTTGCGGCCCGCCCACGGCCAGCTGGAGCTCGCCGGGGACGTGGCCGTGTCCCAGGTCATGATCCCGGCCATCGTCCGCGGGCAGCTGTGGTCTCTGGGGCTCGCCCTCGGTGCCAACATCCTGCTGATCGCCGGGGCTTACCGCTCGTGGCGCGCCGGCGTCGCGGCCACGGCCCCGGCGGCGCTGGCCATGGCGGCCACCTTCGGCCTGATGGGTGCCACCGGCGTGCCGCTGGGCGTGGCCTCGTCGGTGTTCGCGGCGGTCACCCTCGGCATCGGCGTCGACTACGGCATCCACTTCCTCGAGCGGCTGCGCGCGGCCGGTGGCGGGCGCGACGCAGGAGCCTCGGCCGCCCGCGAGGCGGGCCCGGCGATCGTCGCCGACGCCCTCGCCATCGCCCTCGGCTTCGGCCTCCTGACCGTGTCGAGCGTGCCGCCGAACCGCACCCTGGGCTTCCTGGTGGCCGCAGGCCTGGTGCTCTCGGCCTTGGCGACGCTGGTCGGCCACGGCCGCCTCCTCACCGTGCTGGCACGCCCGCGGCCGAAGCGTCCGGCCGCTTTGGCGCTCGCCGTGGTGTCCGCCGGGGAGGCGGGATGATCCCCGGTTCCTCGCCTGCGTCGCACTGCCGCGGCCCGCCCCCGGGCGGAGCTCCGCTCGACCTCGTCTTCCCCTGAACTCGTCTTCTCGTCTTCAACTGCCAGAGGAGAAACTGATGAAAGCCCTTCGTTTTACTGTAGTTCTCGTTGCGCTCGCGATCTTCGCGGCGCTCCCTGCCTCGGCCCAGACGATCCCCGCCGGTCCCGACAACTGGGTGACCCCCAGCGGCGGCCAGACCTTCGTGGTGATCCCCGACGGTGAGCTCGAGGCGCTGTGCGCCAAGCCGGCCGATGATTCCTGGGATCACCAGGTTCCGATGATCGGCATCCCGGCCGTGGACGCGGTCGATTGGGACACTTCCGTTCGACGCCTCGACAAGGCCACCTTCGTCAACGGCGTGGCGAGCACCCGGATCGTGGTCGCGGCCCTCAACTTCAAGGGTCTCGAAACCCGCCAGACCCCCTGCGGCCTGAACAGCTTCTCGGCCCATCTGCGCGGCGCCCAGCCGATCACCAAGATGACGCTGCGGAAGACCCACACCACCGGCGGCCTGTTCTTCGCCGACATCAAAGTCGTGACCGAGATCCGCGTCTACGACGCCAACTCCGGCGCCCAGATCGGCGCGATCCCCTTCGCGGCCACGCTGCCCAGCCCGAGCTCGGGCACCCCCTTCACCCTCACCACCGCCGGTGTCTTCAAGCCCGGCATCGATAGCTCCGCCGGCCCCGAGAGCTGCGTTCCGGCCCTCCGCGAAAAGCAGGCCGGCTTTCCGGTCGGCTCCAGCCACTACTACTACATCGAGGATCTGATCGCCCAGGGTCTCTGCACCAAGCGCGGCTGAGCCTCGGTTGAACGAATCGCGGGCCGGGCCGGGACCGGCCCGCGGTCTTGGTGTGGGGTCTTTCCCCGGCAGCATCGAAGAATCGGCCGGCACGGAGGCCGGCCGCGACACGGGGTGCTGATGGTGACGCAAGCTGTCTCAACGCGATGGCCTGGCGCTGAATGCCCTTCGTCAGCCAAAGGCGTTGGTTTCTTGTTATTTGGTTTCGTTCCACGTAGGGTCACGGCATGCCGTGACCTCCTGGGTGGCCGAGGGCAACCCTGGGATCGCTGAGCTCCAGCTCGGCCTCTTCGCACCGCACTGCGCGCCTGCCAAGCGCCCTGACCTTGCGGACGAATCAGAATGTCAAGAGGCGGTCGGCCCGGCCTACCGCGCTTCGGCCCGTGCCGTTCTGGACTGCACACACGGTCCACGAGACCTTGAGGGCGTGCGAGCCTCACGCTCCTGAAGGCTCTGTCTCATGGAGAATCGCTTTGTGAATTCGGGCGAAGTTGTAGTGCTCAAAGCCACCGACTGGAGCTAGAATTACAGCCTCTCTCGTGCCGACATAGATCCCGGAACTTCGAAGATCTCTGCGCGCAACACGCATAATACTGCGGATGGCGTCAACATAAGACTCGTTGTTAGAGACATCGACTATCTGCTTTGCGATACCGAAACAGCGTACTATTTGATTGGCCTGTGGCCCCCAACTCTTCCGATGCGGGTGTTGCCTCGGAAAGCAGCGACGTCTAAGGAGAAATACACCCTCCAGCCCGTACCCGCCAGTCGCTTGAATCTCCAAATAACCGATGATGTCGTTGTAGCGCCAAGGCAATCGGTGTATCCAAAAGTCACGCCAATCTAACCTATACGACTCCGGCAGCCCGGACGCATCGAAATCTTTCTTCTCTGAATTCAAGGACCTTTCGTGATGGCTCCGAAAGGACTTCTCCGATCGTTTGTAGATCGGAAGGACGAGAATCGGATCGCCGATGCTCATCTCCCTTCTCCGCGCCGTTGCATCACAGACTCAACCTACCGCCGCTCCGGCCGACCCGCCAGCTTCAGAATCGTCGTCCCTGCAGCGCGTCCCGGATCTGGGTATCCCCGGAAGTCCCAGAACTCGCCGAGATGACACTCGCGCAACTCGGAAGTTGCCTGGGTGGTGACCCGCCGCGTCAGCCCGGCGGGAACATCCACGATCCACGAGCGGGGCGGGCGAGCCGGCCAGCGAGAACTCGAACCAGTAGTCATCCGCGGGGAGATTCACGAACACGGCTTGGCCCGAGGCGTCGGTTGTGGTTTCGCGGAGGCCGTACCGCCCAACTCCGAAACCTCGCTCCGTCGAGAGACGGATCGTCGCCCCCGCTATCGGCGTGCCGAGACCTTCTTCCCGAAAAGTGATGACGAGCCGACCGCCTTCTGCAGACGAGAGACCCGAAGGCGAGAAGGCGAGAAGGCGAGAACCAGGGCGAGTCCGGCGAGCAGAAGGCGCGTCCTGGCTTGTGTAAAGCGCACCCGTGAATCGTACAGCGTCTCTCAGGCGGTCCGCTGTCACGACTGCGCGCCCGCCCGCCGCCACCGGGCGCTGAGGACGGTTGAGGGGCCGAGCCGGGTAACAGAGTTTCCCCTGGCTGCCCCACCGGGGCACCTACGCGAAGCGTCCCCGCGCGAGGCGCTCTTCGTGCCAGACTTCGCCCGATCATGTCCGCCCCTTCCCTCGCCCGCCACGACCGGACCTTCGCCCTCGCGGGCGCCTGGCGGGTTGCGAGCTTCGAACGGCTGTCCCGGGAGATCGCCGCCGCCGCGTCCGCCGTGGACCTCCCGAGCGGCCCGGTCCGGTTCGACCTCACCGCCGTCACCTCGCTCGACACGGCGGGAGCTTGGCTGGTCGAGCGGACGCGACGAGAGCTCGTCGCCCGCGGGCGGGAGGTGGAGCTCGCGGGAGCCTCCGAGGAAGCTACGGCTCTGCTGGCGACCGTCGCCCAACGAGCCCCGGCGCCCCAGGAGGAGCCGGTCCCCGAGGGCGCGACCCTGCGGCTGGTGCGGCGGGTGGGCCAGGGAACCCTCGACGCCATGACGACCGGGGTCGGATTCCTGCGGTTTCTGGGCAGCGTCACGCTCGCGTTTCTGCGCGCCGTGCGCCGGCCGAGGCGGCTGCGGGCCACCTCGATCGTCTACCACCTCGAGGAAGTGGGGCTGCGGGCGATCCCCATCGTTGCTTTGATCTCGTTCCTGATCGGCGTGGTTCTGGCCTACCAGGGTGCCACGCAACTGACTCGTTTCGGCGCCGAGGTCTTCGTGGTCGACCTCGTGGCCATCGGCGTGCTGCGCGAGATCGGCATACTGCTCACCGCGATCGTCGTCGCCGGCCGCTCGGGCAGCGCGTTCACGGCCCAGCTCGGCTCCATGCAGCTGAACGAAGAAGTGGACGCCCTGCGGACCCTGGGGCTCGATCCGCTCGAGGTCCTCGTGCTGCCCCGGCTGATCGCTCTCGTCGTGGCGCTGCCGCTCCTGGCCGTGGTGGCGGACCTGCTCGGTCTCGTAGGAGGCGGGCTCATGGCGTGGCTGGAGCTCGACATCGCCCCCTCGGAGTTCATCGCGCGGCTGCGCGACGCGATCAAGCCCTGGACTTTCGGAGTGGGCGTCGTGAAGGCGCCGTTCTTCGCCGCGCTGATCGCGCTGGTGGGCTGCGCCGAGGGCCTGGCGGTGCGCGGCGGCGCCGAGGCGGTGGGGCGCCACACCACCCGCTCGGTGGTCGAGGCGATCTTCCTGGTTATCGTGGCCGACGCGGTGTTCTCCATCTTCTTCAGCGTGGTGGGGATCTGATGCCCGCCGGTCCGAGCCGCGAGGCGATCGTCCGCGTGCGCGGTCTCGGCAACCGCTTCGGCGAGCAGATCGTCCACCAAGGGCTCGACCTCGACGTCTACCGAGGCGAGGTGCTCGGGGTGGTGGGCGGCTCGGGTTCGGGCAAGTCCGTGCTGCTGCGCACGATCGTCGGGCTCCACCGGGCAGCGGCGGGCACGGTGGAGGTCTTCGGCCAGGAGCTCGACCACCTGGACGAGGAGGAGCGCCGCGCCCTCGAACGGCGCTGGGGGGTGCTCTTCCAGAGCGGAGCGCTGTTCTCCTCGCTTTCCGTTCTCGACAACGTGGCCCTGCCGCTCAAGGAAACGCTGGCGCTGCCGGCCCCGTTGCGCCGCGAGATCGCGCGGTTGAAGCTCGGCCTCGTGGGTCTGCCGCCCGAGGCGGGAGCCAAGCTGCCGAGTGAGCTGTCGGGCGGTATGAAGAAGCGCGCCGGCCTCGCCCGGGCCCTGGCCCTCGATCCCGAGCTGCTGTTTCTCGACGAGCCCACCGCCGGGCTCGACCCGATCGGCGCGGCCGCCTTCGACCAGTTGATCGCCGAGCTGGTGGCGAGCCTGGGGCTGACGGTTTTCCTGGTCACCCACGACCTGGACAGTCTGGCGGCGATTTGCGATCGTATCGCCGTGCTCGGTGAACGAAAGGTGCTCGCGGCGGGAACGCTCGACGAGCTGCTGGCCTCGGACCATCCTTGGCTGCGCGAATATTTCCATGGACCGCGAGGCCGAGCATCGCGCGACTCGCGCGGCCAGGTCCAGAGCGGAGCCTGACCTTGGAGTCCCGCGCCAATCCCCTCGTCGTCGGTCTGTTCGTCCTCGCGGCGGTGGCGGCGGCCTTCGCCTTCGTGCTGTGGGTCAGCCGCGCCGAGGGCGACCACGAGGTGCAGACCTACGATCTCTACCTCGAGGGCTCCGTGGCGGGCTTGTCGGTGGGCGGGGACGTGCGCTACCGCGGGATCGAAGTGGGCAAGGTCGCGAAGATCGTCATTGCCCCGGACGACCCGCGCCGCGTGCGGGTTACCGTCGAGATCGAAACCGCCACCCCCATTCGCGAGGGCGACGTGGCCACCCTCCAGCTCCAGGGCATCACCGGCGTGGCCTACCTGAACATCGAGGGCGCCGAGCCGGGCAACCCGCTGCTCACCGCTCGACCGGGCGAGCCCCACCCGGTCGTCCCCACCCGGTTGTCTTCCATCCAGCAGCTCGTCCAGGGTGCGCCGGATCTGTTCGCCCAGGGAGCCATCGCGGCCGAGCGGGCGGCGGATCTGCTGAACGATGCGAACCGTCGCCAGGTCACCGAGATCCTCGTCGACGTGCACCGGCTGACCGCGGCTCTGGCCGAGCAGGACACGCGACTCGCGAAGACCTTCGACGCCCTGGACCACGCCGCCGTGGAGGTGGCCGGAGCCGCTACCGCCGTGCGCGTCACCGCCGAGGGCCTGAAGACGGTGGCCGAAGACTCGCGCGGCCTGGTCGAGCGCGCGGATCAGGTGCTCGCGACCGAGCTGCCGCCGATCCTCGCCGAGCTCTCGCAGGCCTCAGCAAGCCTGCGGGGCGTGGCCGATCAGGCCCAGGGTCTTCTGGCCGAGAACCGCGAGCCCTTGAAGGCCTTCAGCCAGGAGGGCCTGGCCGAGCTGTCGCGCTTCGTCACCGAGGCCCGGATTCTGGTGGCCCGGCTGACCCGGCTGACCGAACGGATCGACGACGAAGGCGTCCGTTTCCTGCTCGGCTCGCCCCAACCCGAGGTGGAGCCCCCGCAATGAAACGGCTGATCCCGACGCTCGCCGCCCTCGGCCTCGTCCTCGGCTGCTCGATCCTGCCCTCGAGCGGCCCGGTGCCGGATCTCTACACGTTGACGGCGGCATCCCCTGCGACCGAGGCTCGAACCCCGGTCGACTGGCCCCTGGCGATCGAGGAACCGCTGCCTGCCGGCGGCCTCGGTACCGATCGCGTGGCGGTGCGGCCCTCGGCGCTCGAGCTGCGGTACTTCTCGAAGGTGCGCTGGGCCGAGCGGGTACCCCGCATGGTGCAAACCCTGCTCGTCCAGAGCTTTCAGGATTCGGGCACCTTCCCCGCCGTCTCCCGCCAGCCCATCGGACTCCACCGCGGCTACAGCCTGCGCTCCGAGCTGCGGGCCTTCGAGGTCGAGACCTTCGCTGCCACCCACACGCCCCTAGTCCACGTGGCCCTCACGGCCCAGCTGGTGGCCTTGCCCCGGGAGGAAATCGTGGCCACCCGGACCTTCGAAGCCCGCCGTGCCGCCCGGGGCCGAGAAATGGTGGCCGTGGTGGGGGCCTTCGACGAGGCCATGGAGGCGGTGCTGGGCGAGATCCTCGACTGGGTGGTCGGCACCAGGGAGTGAGCCCGCCCCCCTTACCCCAGCACCTCGAGCGTCCGCTTCAACAGCGCCCAGAACCGTCCCACCGTCTCCACCTCCACCCGCTCGTCCGGCGAATGGGGGAACTGAATCGTGGGGCCGATCGAGATCATGTCCATGCCCGGCCGCTTCTCGCCGATGATGCCGCACTCGAGGCCGGCGTGAATGGCTCCCACCTTGGGCTCGAAGCCGAGCACGTCGGTATGGACCTGTTTCAACACCTCGAGCAGCGGGGAGTGGAGGTCCGGCTTCCAGCCCGGGTAGCCGTCGAGCTCGGTGACCGTGGCCCCCGCCAGCTCGCCGATCGAGCGGATACGCCGGCGGGTGTAGGTCAGGGCCGAGGCCACGGAGCTGCGATTGCTCAGGATCAGGTGCAGGTTGCCGTCGGCTTCGACCCGGATGCGGGCGAGGTTGGTGGAAGTCTCGACCAGGCCCGGAATGTCGTAGCTCATGGCCAGGACCCCGTGGGGCAGGGCGGTGGCGAGGCGCAGCACGCGGGTGCTGGTGGCCTCGTCCCAGGCGGAGGCAGGGGACTCGAGGGGCGTCACGGTGCCTGCGAAGCCGGGCTCGGCCGGCCGGTATTCGTCCCCAATCGCCGCGAGCTCCGCCTCGACGGCGGCCGAGAACGCCGCGGAACCGGCCTGGGGAACGATCACCACGGCGCTCGCCTCGCGCGGGATGGCGTTGGTCTTGTCGCCGCCCGCGAGCTCGGCCAGCCGTGGCGCAACACGTTCTGTCTGGATCGCGGCCTGAATCGCGCGGGCCAGCAGCTTCAGGGCGTTACCCCTCTGGAGGTGGATGTCGACGCCCGAGTGGCCGCCCTTCAAGCCCGCCAGGGTCACTCGCAGGGCCACCGAACCGGCCGGCACCGGGGCCTGGGTCACGACGAGCTCGAGCTCGCTGTTGGCGCCGCCCGCGCAGCCCACGGTCAGGATGCCCTCTTCCTCCGAGTCGAGATTGATCAACCGAGTCCCCGAAAGCAGGTCCGCGTCGAGGCCGGAGGCACCGGTCAGGCCCCGTTCCTCGTCGACCGTGAAGAGCAGCTCGAGGGGGCCATGGGCGAGGGTCGAGTCCTCCATCACCGCCAGCATGGCGGCGACGCCGATGCCGTTGTCCGAGCCGAGGGTGGTGCCGTCGGCGCGCAGGAAGGCGCCGTCTCGCACCGGGCGGATCGGGTCGCGATCGAAGTCGTGCACCGTCCCCGAGTTCTTTTCGTTGACCATGTCGAGGTGGGACTGGAGGAGGGTGGTCGGCTGGCCGGCGCGGCCGGCAGAAGCGGCCTTCGAAACCACCACGTTGCCGACTGTGTCGACCCGGATGGCGCAGCCGCTGCGCTCGGCGACGGACTGGACGTAGGCGCGCATGCCGGCCTCGTTGCCGGAGCCGCGGGGGATGGTGAGGATGTGGTCGAAATGGCGCCACAGCGCCTGGGGGTCGAGATCGGAAACGAAGGTCACGGGCTTCTCCTTCGGTCGGTTGCGAGTCCACTGGGGATGCTAGCGCGATTCGGTGCCGCTGCTAGAATGCCGGCCAGCTCTAGGACCCGATGAACCCCAAAAGCCCGACGCCGTCGGGACTTCGAAGGAGAACCATGGCCGAACCCAGTCCGAAGAAATTCGAGCCCTACGTTCCCGCCTCGACGGTGATGCCCGAGTTCACGATCAAAGCGATCATCCTCGGCGCGATCTTCGGCATCATCTTCGGTGCCTCGACCGTCTACCTGGCCTTGACCGCGGGCCTGACCGTCTCGGCCTCGATTCCCATCGCGGTCCTCGCCATCGCGGTCTTCAAGCGTCTCGGCCAGTCGACCATCCTCGAGAACAACATCGTGCAGACGATCGGCTCGGCGGGTGAGTCGATCGCCGCGGGCGTGGCCTTCACGATTCCGGCGTTGATCTTCCTGGTCAACGGCGAGCAATATTTCAACTATTTCAACATCTTGACCCTGTCGCTCATCGGCGGGATCCTGGGCGTCCTGTTCATGGTGCCCCTGCGCCGCGCCTTGATCGTCAAGGAGCACGGCGTCCTGCCCTACCCCGAGGGCACTGCCTGCGCGGACGTGCTGGTGGCGGGCGAGAAGGGCGGCAATCTTGCCAAGAAGGTCTTTGCGGGCCTCGGCATCGCCACGGGCTACCGGTTCCTGATGTCGATCCTGGGTCTCTGGAAGGAGACCCCGGCGTGGTCCGCCGCGCGGGAATCGTCCTTCCCGCGGGCCACGGTCAACTGCGACGTGACCCCCGAGTATTTGGGTGTCGGATACATCATCGGACCCAAAATCGCGGGCGTGCTGGTGGCCGGCGGCATCCTCTCTCAGCTGGTCCTGGTGCCGCTCATCGCGATCTTTGGCGACGCTCTCCAAACCGTGATGAAGCCAGGTTCAGGCGACCTCCTGATCCATGACATGAGCGCGGGCCAGATCCGGGTCGGCTACGTGCGCTTCATCGGTGCCGGCGCGGTGGCCGCGGCCGGTTTGATCACCTTGATGAAGACCCTGCCCACGATCGCCTCGGCCTTCCGGGAGGCCTTCAAGAGCCTGCGCGAGACCAAGGCCGGCCACTCCCCCTCCCGCACCGAGCGGGACATCCCCATCACCTGGGTGCTGGTCGGCGCCGTCGCCATGGTCGGCATTGTCGCCTTGCTGCCCCAGCTGCCTTCCGAGGGCCTGGTGAGCCGCATTCTCATGGGCCTCCTAGTGGTCGTCTTCGGCTTCTTCTTCGTGACCGTGTCCTCCCGCATCGTGGGCATCATCGGCACTTCGTCGAACCCGGTGTCGGGCATGACCATCGCGACCCTCATGGGCACCTGCCTACTGTTCGTCGCCATCGGCTGGACCGGCGACGCCTACCAGGCCATCGCCCTGTGCGTCGGCGCCATGGTCTGCGTCGCGGCGTCGAACGCGGGCAACACGTCCCAGGATCTGAAGACCGGGTACCTGGTCGGAGCGACGCCGTTCTACCAGCAGATCGGCCTGATCATCGGCGTCGCCGCCTCGGTGCTCGCCGTGGGCTTCACCCTCAAGCTCATCGACGGCGCCGCGGTGACGGACACGATCGTCGCCGGTCACGCCATCGGTTCCTCCGACTACCCAGCGCCCCAGGCGAATCTGATGGCGACGATCATCCGCGGCCTGCTGGCCCAGGATCTGCCCTGGGGTCTGGTCTTCGCCGGCATGGCCATCGCGGTCGTGATCGAGCTCTGCGGCGTCAAGTCACTGTCGTTCGCCGTGGGCCTCTACCTGCCGCTCTCCACCACCTTGCCGATCTTCATCGGCGGTGCCCTGCGCGGCCTGGTCGACAAGGCCAGCGGCGTCAAGCACGACGAATCCGAGATCTCCTCGGGCATGCTCTACGCCACGGGGCTGGTGGCCGGAGGTGCCCTCACCGGCGTCGTCATCGCAGGCCTGCAAGGCAAGTACGGCGGAGATGCGAGCCCCGCCAGCCGCATCCTGGACATGGTGGGAGTGAGGGGTTTCGAGCAGTTCGGTCCCTGGGCCGACCTCCTCGCCATCGCGATGTTCGCCGGGCTGTGCTTCCTGCTCGTCCGGGCGGCGCGGCAGAAGCTCGACGCCTGATCCTCGCCCAACCGGCCGGGGCCTCCCGGCCGGTTTCGCCTGGTCGGAATCGCCTTCACGATACGAAGAGGGGCGGGTCACAGACCCGCCCCTACCTTGCAGATTCGCCCTTTCGACTGTAGGGGCGGGTCTGTGACCCGCCCTCCCAAGATGAACCTAGGCCGGGCTGGGCAACGGCGTCGCGCCACCCGGGCTCGGCTCGGCCTCGGTGACCGTGGCGGGGGCGGCCGGAGGGGGAGGCGGGCTGACGCGGGTCGGCTCCGGAGGCATCGGCGGGGCCACGTCGCGGCCAGTCATTTCCTTGATCAAGCCGTAGACCCGAATGCCATCGACCGACTCCTGCTCGAGCAGCTCCTTGGTCAGCCGATCGAGGATCGGCCGGTGCTCGACGAGCAGCTCGGTGGCTCGGTGGTGGCCGAGCCGGACGAGACGCTCCACTTCCTTGTCGATGCGAATCGCGGTGTCCTCGCTGTAGCGGGACTTCTCGGCGTAGTCTCGGCCCAGGAACACCGGCTCCTCACCGCCGCCGAAGGACAGCGGGCCGAGCTCCGACATTCCCCACTCGCAGACCATGCGGCGGGCGAGGTCGGTGGCCCGGTCGATGTCGTTGCCGGCACCGGTGGTGATGTCGTCCTGGGTCAACTCCTCCGCCACCCGGCCACCCATGAGGATCGCGATCTGGGCTTCGACGCCCTTCTTGCGCAGGTTGTACTTGTCCTCATTGGGTAGCTGCATGGTTACGCCGAGCGCGCGGCCGCGAGGAATGATGGTCACCTTGTGGATCGGGTCGGAATCTTCGGTAAAGGCCGCCACCAGCGCGTGACCCGCCTCGTGGTAGGCGGTGATCTGTTTGTCCTTGTCGGTGAGCATCATGGTCTTGCGCTCGACGCCCATCAGGACCTTGTCCTTGGCGAACTCGAAGTCCTCCATCATGACCACCTTGCGGCTACGCCGGGCGGCGATCAGGGCGGCTTCGTTGACCAGATTCTGGAGATCGGCGCCGGCGAAACCCGGAGTGCCTCGGGCCACCACGCGCAGCTCTACGTCGTCCGACAGGGGAATCTGGCGGGTGTGGACCTGGAGGATGCCGAGGCGGCCGTTGATGTCGGGCCGGTCGACCATCACCCGACGGTCGAAGCGGCCGGGGCGCAGAAGCGCCGGATCGAGCACATCGGGCCGGTTGGTGGCGGCGATCAGGATGACGCCTTCGTTGGTTTCGAAGCCGTCCATCTCGACCAGGAGCTGGTTCAGGGTCTGCTCGCGCTCGTCGTGACCGCCGCCCAGGCCCGCCCCGCGGTGCCGACCGACAGCGTCGATCTCGTCGATGAAGATGATGCAGGGGGCGTTCTTCTTGCCTTGCTCGAAGAGGTCGCGAACGCGCGAGGCGCCCACGCCGACGAACATTTCCACGAAGTCCGAGCCCGAGATCGAAAAGAACGGGACGTTGGCCTCGCCGGCGATGGCGCGGGCGAGGAGCGTCTTGCCGGTTCCCGGCGGGCCCATCAACAGTACGCCCTTGGGGATGCGCCCGCCGAGCTTCTGGAACTTGGCCGGCTCCTTCAGGAAGTCGACGATCTCCTGGAGCTCGTCCTTGGCTTCCTCGATGCCCGCCACGTCCTTGAAGGTCACCTTCTTGCCCGAGGCCGAAAGCAGTTTGGCCTTGCTCTTACCGAAGGACATGGCCTTGTTGCCGCCACCCTGCATCTGGCGCATGAAGAAGATCCACAGGCCGAAGATCAGCAGCATCGGCGCCCAGAAGGAAAGGATCGACAGCAATGCGCCGTCCTTGACCTCTTTCGCGGAAACCTGGACCCCCTTGGCGGAAAGGCGGGAGACATAGCCCGGATCGGTGTACTCGGCCGGGAGTTGGACCAGAAACTCGGCGTTCTGGCCCGGCGCGGCGTCGGGCTTCAAAGTACCCCGAAGCTTGTTGCCTTCGATCAGCACCTTCGAGACACGACCGTCGTCGACGGCCTTCTCGAACTCGGAGAGCGGCAGGTCCTGCCGGGCGTTCATGCCGCCCTGGAGCACCTGGAAGAGAAAGATGACGACCATGAAGATCGCCATCCAGAGGATCAAGGTCTTGAGGGTCGAGTTCAACGTCGATCCACCCTAGTCGAAAGTTTCGCGATGACTCGCCGCGCTCCGCCCGGGTGGCGGCACGACGCACCCCAAGCGTAACCCGGATCGGTCGCTGGGGATTCCCTTGCCGCCTAGGAGGCGGCTGCCGCCGGTCCCACGGCTCCCAGCCGCCCAATGTACGGAAGATTGCCGAAGCGGCCCTCGTGCTTCAAGCCGTAACCCACGAGCCCCCCCGCACGGCGTACCGAAAAGGCGCTGTGAGCCACTTCGAGATCGGTCTTGCGCTCCTCCGGCATGTCGATCAGGGCGACGAAGCGGACCGAAGCCGCCCCCCGGTCGCGCAGCGCCGAGGCCAGGTAGGTCTCGGGCACCCCGGAGCTGACCACATCCTTGACGACCACGATCTCTTGCTCCGAGATGTCGATCGGTAGGGGATAGAAAATGTCCATGACCTCGGCCGCGGCGACCTCCGGATGGTGGTACTTCACCGGTACGAACTCGAAGCGCACGGGCTCGCTCAGGGTCCGAACCAAGTCGGCCAGAAACAGGACCGACCCGCCCGAGATGCCAAGGAACAGTGGGTCCTTGTCAGCGTAGTCGACCCCCAGGAGGGCGCCCAGGGCCTGCACCCGTTGGCGGATCTCGTCCGCCGTGAAAACCGGCTCGATGTCCGTTGAGCTCATCGCGGAAGCACCTCCACCACCCACGCCGACGAGCTGCCGGGCGCAACCCGGCAGCTTTCGTCGATGGTGACCCCGGGGACCCAGACCACCCTCTCGCCGATCGCGACGAGGGGCAGCCGGTCTCGCCGCTCGCGCGGCACCCGGTGGTCGATCAGTACGTCTTTCAACTTCCGCTCGCCCGGCGCGCCCAGGGGCCGGAGCCGATCCCCGGGACGCCGACACCGCACGGTCACGGTCTCGCCAGCCGGCAACTCGAGGGCGGCCCGCGCCGACTCTCCCCGGAACATCCACCCGGAGACGGGCGAACGGTGGATGCGGAGGAGGGCGCCAAGCTCTGGAATCTCCACCTCCCCCGGAAGGGTCAGAGTATAAGAGAAAGAGGCGAGAGCCCGCTTGCCGGTTCGGTCCACCCGGGCCAATCGAAGCCGCGCGGCACCGGCGGATTCGACCCGGAGGGCGCCGCCGGCGTGGCACTCGACGCGGCGAGCCGCGGTTCTCGGCGAAGTGCCCTCGAGGCTGTGCGCCGGGACGAGCTGGCGCAGGAGCTCGGCCTGACCGCCGCGGCTGGGGGGGAGATCGAAACCGGCCCGGCGGGCGAGAGCAGACAGAGCGGCGGCGACGAGCTCCCGCGGCAGGCCGGTGAAGGCGGGGGCCGAGAAGCTCACCGCACGACGTTCGTCTCGAGCCTCGAGCACCGCGAGCAAGCGCCGGTCGAGGACCGCCCGCGCTCCGCGGGAGCGTTCCGCGAGCCGGGCCAGGGCCTTCCCTGCGCCGGGCTCGCTGGCTTCGAGCCGCGGCAGGAGCCGGCGGCGCACGGCGACCCGGGGCACGACGAGATCCTCATTGCCCGGGTCGTAGACCGGCGCCAGGCCGACGGGTAGGGCGGCGTGGACGGTGGCGCGGCCGACCTCGAGCAGCGGCCGCACCAGCCGCCCGCGGCGGGGAGCGATGGCAGCGAGGCCATCGAGTCCGCTGCCAGCCAGCAGGCGCAAGACGACAGTCTCCGCCTGGTCATCCCGAGTGTGGCCGGTGGCGATCCACCGGGCACCCCACTGGTCCGCCACCTCTTCGAGAAACTGGTAGCGGATCCGCCGCATCGCCGCCTCCGGGCTCTCGCCGGGCGAGCGCAGCTCCGCCACGGCCCGGCGCTCGGACCGGAAGGGCACCCCCAGCCAGGCGGCGACCGCGCCGGCGGCCGCCCGGCGCCGGGCGGAGTCGTCGTCACAGCCGTGGTCGAGATGGACGGCGAGAAGCTCTCCCCGAAAGAGACGGGCGCAGGGAACCAGCGCGGCCAGCAAGGCGCTCGAATCCGGCCCGCCGGAGAACGCGACGATCAAGCGATCGCCCGGCTCCCAGGGCGCTCGCTGCCGGAAGAAGTGGTCGAGGATGGGTACAAGAGGAGACATGGATGGTAGCGGCGAAGGGAATTGAACCCTTGACCTAACGGTTATGAGCCGTTCGCTCTAACCCCTGAGCTACGCCGCCAGCTGGAAACTCCGCTCGGTCGGCTCGTGGCGGGCGCCGCCGAGCCTTTCCGGGCTGCGCATTGTAGTGCCGGTCGGCCTAAAACCCAAGAGCCGGGCCGGGATTTCTCCCGTACCCGGCCCCGGATCCGTTCCACCCGCCGCGACGGCAGGCGGTGCGAGCCTCAGCGCAAGCTTTCCTGGCAGCTCCGGAACTGGCTGAAGAAGTCGCGCATCGAGGAGGACAACGACTCGTCGTTCAACCGGTAGATGACGTTCTGGCCCTGCCGCGTGTCGACCACCAGGTCGGCCTCTTTCAACACCGACAGGTGCCGCGAAATCGTCGGCTGCGACAGATTGAAGTTCGCGACGATCTCCCCGACCGTCCGCGGCCCCACCTCGAGCAGCCGGAGGATTTCCTGCCGGGTGCCGTCGGAGAGGGACTTGAAGAACTTGGTGAGCTGGCGTTCGTCGCGCAGAAAGGCGCGATCGAAACTCTTGATCGGCTTCACGGAGGCCATCGCCATCGCCTTGTCTCCTTCGGATCGCCGGGAACTTGGAACGAACTCTGAGGGCGGATTCTAGAGGGAATAGTTGAATTATAGTTGAAAACGCATCCCGAGGTGAGCGCGACGACGCCCACAAACTGAGCATAGAGGTGTAAACTTATGTATATGGGAAAGTTAGAGTCGGAGGCTCGGAGACGGTTGCGAAGGGGGGAGCGCCGAGGCGCCGGAATCCTCGGGCCTCGGCAGGATCGGCGGGGGCCGAAGGGTCAGCCGGCGGCCGCGACGAAGCGGGAGGAAACGGCCGACCAGTCGACCACGCTCCACCAGGCGGCGAGGTAGTCAGCGCGACGGTTCTGGTAGTTCAGGTAGTAGGCGTGCTCCCAAACATCGACGCCGAGGATCGGAGTCTTGCCCTCCATCAAAGGGCTGTCCTGGTTCGGGCGGGCGAACACCTCGAGGGAGCCGCCCGAGGCGACCAACCACCCCCACCCAGAACCGAATTGGCCCGCCGCCGCCGCCGAAAGCTTGGACTTGAAGTCGGCGAAAGACCCGAAGGCGGCGTCGATCGCGGCGGCCAGGTCGCCGGTCGGTGCACCACCGCCCGCGGGCGACATCGTGGCCCAGAACAGGCTGTGGTTGGCGTGGCCACCGCCGTGGTTGCGGACGGCCGTCTTGATCGCGTCCGGGACGTCGGCGAAGCCCCGCAGGAGGTCCTCGACACCCTTGGCGGCCAGTGCGGGCTGGTCGGCCAAGGCCTTGTTCAGATTGTCGATGTAGGCCTGGTGGTGCTTGCCGTGGTGGATCTCCATGGTGCGGGCATCGATGTGGGGTTCGAGGGCGTCAAAGGAATAGGGCAAGGCGGGCAATGTGTGCATCGGATATCCCTCCTCCGGCCAGGGCGTGATTCGTTAGATTGCGGAGCCACTCGCGCTCCTCGACCGAACGATTCTATCCTCTCCTGCCGAAAGCACTTTCGCCCTTGACACTCCCGCCACCCTCTTGTATCTTCTGCGCCTCTTGGCGGGCGGGGAGGTTAGCTCAGCGGTTAGAGCACCTGCCTTACACGCAGGGGGCCGTGGGTTCGAATCCCCCACCTCCCACCAGGGGAGCCGTCGAGAGAGACCCGAGCGGGGTCGTAGTTCAGTTGGTTAGAACGCCGGCCTGTCACGCCGGAGGTCGCGGGTTCGAGTCCCGTCGGCCCCGCCAATACAACGAACCGAAGTCCCTCGCGCCCCCACCCTTGCGGCGGCGCCGGAGCTGGTGATTTATGCGCGAAAAGATCAAGTTGGTGTCGTCTGCCGGGACCGGGTACTTCTACACCACTACGAAGAACAAGCGCACCACGACCGAGAAGCTGCGGATGAAGAAGTACGACCCGAAGGTCCGCAAGCACGTCGAGTTCGTCGAAGAGAAGCTCCGCTAGCGAGTAGACCTTGCCGTCCCCGCGCCGAGTGGGCAACGAAAACCGGAGCCAGGGCTCCGGTTTTTGCTTTTCCAGGGCCTCAAAGCGGCGCGGGCGAAACGGCACAGTTCTTGGGGCTACTTGTTCCTGGCCCGCTGTGTGCTGTCAGGTCGATTCGCAAACAGTAACGGATGGGGGCGGTGGCGTCGTCCCGCCGAGGGACGATGGCCCGTAGCGAGGGACTTCAATCCCTCGCTTGGGAGCGCCCGCGAGCGAATGAATTCGCTCGCTACGGAAGACGTCCCTGACGGGACGAAGGGACTTCAAGGTGGGGGCGTCCACCGTGACGAAGGTTCATTGCGTCGAGGCAATTGCAGGCATCCACCAGACAGAACGCTAGTTGGCCACGTACCCGAGCGCCCGCAGCTCTTCCTTCAACTTCGGGTCGATCTCCTGCCTCCCACGCGAGGACAGCCCCGCGAAGCGGCGTTCGAGCAGGGCGGCCAGCTCGGTCACCTTGGCCGGGTTGTCCTTGGCGAGATTTTGGGTCTCGTCCGGGTCCTTCGCGAGGTCGTAGAGCTCGACCTTACCGATCGGGTAGTGGCCCGGAGGGGCTCCGACGATGCAGTCGGGAGACAGGCCTTGGGGGTTCAGGACGACCTTCCAGGACCCCAGCTGGGCGGTGTGGATCGGGTTCCCCGAGTACTCCGTGAAGGCCGGCTTGTTGCCAAAATCGCCCGGGCGGGCTGAATCGGCACGGGCCAGGAGCGGCACGAGCGAAGCCCCGTGGAGAGCCGTCGGACCGTCGAGCCCGAGGAGATCGAGCAGCGTCGGGGTCACATCGACCAGCTCGACCAGGTGGGAAACCGTGCCCCCGGGCGGCAGCACGCCCTCGGCGACCACGCCGAAGGGCACGTGGAGGGTCGTCTGGTAGACCGAGCAAGCGTGGTAGAGGTAGCCGTTGTGGCGACCGAGCTCCTCGCCGTGATCCGCCAGGAGAATCACGACACTGCGCTTCGACCGCTCGCTGCCCGGCTCGAGGCCAAGCCCCGCGAGCAGCCGGCCGACGTGATTGTCGGTTCCCATGACAGCCGCGTCGTAAATCGCGTCGAGGTGGATCAGGTCCCTGGCGGTCAAGGGAGTGCGCTCGGTCATCAGGCGATCGAGAGCCCACTTCCGTGCCGCCACGGGACCTTGGTAACCCGGATCGAGCTTCTCGCCCCGATTGCCGCCGTTGTAGTACGGCCCGTGGGCGCCGAACAGGTGCACCCAGAGAAAGGTCGGCGGTCGCGGGGAGGAGGCGTCGGGAGCCTGCGCCCAGGCGAGCGCGCGATCCACCGTCTTGCCGTCCTGGCCGCCCGAGCAGACCAGGTCGTCGAAACCCTGGTGGTTGGCCTGGCACATGTTCGACAGAAACGCCCCGGTGCGGTAGCCAGCCCGCTTCAGGACCTCGGGCAAGGTGTCGAGCTCGTCGGCGAAGGAATAGCCGTTCTCGATCAGCCCGTGGCCGCTCGGATAGAGCCCGGTCAGGACCGAACCCAAGGACGGCCAGGTCGCCGCCCTCGGGGCGGTGGCGTGGGCGAAGCGCGCGCCCCGGGCGAGCAGCGCGTCCATGGCCGGGCTGGCCCCGGGCCGAGGAGATCCGTAGGCGCCGAGCCGGTCCGCCCGGACGGTGTCGAGAGTGATCAACACCACGTCGCGTCCGGCCGCGACGCCGTGGGTCAAGGCCGGTGCCGGTCGATGCGGCGGCGCGGCGGAGCGCGGGCAGGCGATGAAGACGAGGGCGACGGGGAGCAGGAGACCGATTACCAAGAGGCGCATCGCCGCGGATCATATCCGCCCCCTTCTCGCTCAGCTGCTCTCCGTGCTACCCTCTGCCCCGCCTACCCACGGTCGCGCCGGGTTTCCCTCGGCTCCACCTCCGCTCCCCTACCCGAGGAGCGGAACATGTGCCGACCGAAGTCCCCTGTCCGAATTCTGTTCGACCGTTGCGCCCAGGGCGACGAGCCCGCCTGGCGCGAGTTCTTGCGCCGCTTCGGCCCGACAGTACGGCGCTCCGTGAAGCTCGTGCTCGGTGCCCGCGCCTGCCCGACCGACGTCGAAGACTTCACCCAGGATATCTACTGTGCCCTGCTGGCCCAGGGCGGGCACCGGCTGCGCGCCTTTCGCGGCGCCACGGAATGCTCGGCGAGCGGCTTCATCGCCCGCACGGCCGAGCGGCTGGCGCGGGACGGAGCGCGGGTCGAGCGGCGCCGCAAGAGGCTCGGCTGGGGGTCATGGACGCTCCTCTACTTGGCGGCCAGCCACACCGTGCCGGACCCGGGGCCCGGCCCCGAGGCTCGCGCCCTCGACACCGAGCGGCGCCGGAGGCTGGCCGCTGGCCTCCGGGCCGTGACGCCGGAGAGCCTCGCCGCGCGCCTAGTGGAGATGGCGGTGTTCGGAGGTTGGGGCAGCCGGGACCTCGCGCGACTGAGTCGCGGTCGGTACACGTCGGGCAACATCGACACCCTGCTTTCCCGCGCCCGGCAGCGCCTCGCGCCCCAGGGGATGCACCTGCCCGTCCGCTACGGTTCCGTCCCCGCGGTCGTCCGGCGCGCCGCGTAGAATTCCACCATGATCCGCGTCACCACCCACCGCGACTGCCTGGCCCACGACGCCCCCGGCGGCTATCCCGAAAAGCCCGAGCGCCTGTCCGGAATCCTCGACCATTTCTGCCATTGCGGCGGCTTCGAGGTGATCGAGGTGGCCGGCCACGAAAAGGCCGAGCGGGTGGCCCGATCCCTCCACGACGAACGCTACCTGGCGCGCTTCGAAAGGGCCGTCTCGCGCGGCGACGGCCTCCTCGACTCGGCCGACAATCCGCTCTCCGCGGGCACTCACCGGGCGGCGTGGGGCGCCGTGGCCGCCGCTCTCGCGGCCGCGGACCACGTGGCGGCGGGCGAACGAGGTATTGCCTTCGCAGCCGTGCGCCCCCCGGGGCACCACGCCGAGGCCGCCGAGGCCATGGGGTTCTGCTTTTTGAACAACGCCGCACTCGCCGCCGAGCACCTGCGCCGCCGGGGGTACGCGCGGGTGGCACTGTTCGACTTCGATGTCCATCACGGCAATGGCACCCAGCACCTGTTCGAGGAGCGCGCCGACGTGTTCTACGCCTCCATCCACCAGTCTCCGTTCTACCCCGGCACCGGCGACGCGGGCGAAGTTGGGCTTGGTGCGGGCCACGGCTTCACTTTGAATATCCCCCTACCCGCCGGCACGGGCGACGCGGAACTGCTGGCCGCGGTGGACGCCAAGATTTTGCCGGCTCTCGAGCGCTTCGACCCCGAGGTGCTGGTGCTTTCGGCCGGCTTCGACGCCTGGGCGGGCGATCCCTTGGGCGGCTTCCGAGTCACCCTCGACGGCTTCGCCGAGCTCGGTCGCCAGCTCGGCGCCTTCGCGCGGAAGCATTGCCGCGGCCGAATCCTGGTGCTGCTCGAGGGGGGCTACGACATTCCCCGGCTCCCCACGCTGGTCGAAGCCCACCTGCGCGGTCTGGCGGAAGGAGCGGCCGAACCATGAGGTTCGCCATCGAAACCGAGCGGCTCCGAATCCGTCCCTGGCGCAGCGAGGACCGGGGGGCCTTCGAACGGCTGTCGAACGATCCGGAGATGATGCGCTACATGACCGCCGGACGCCCCTGGAACGGCGACGAGGTCGACGCTTTCTTCGCTCGCCAGGCCACCACCCTGGCCGAACACGGCCACTGCCTCGGTGCCGTCGAGGAACGCGCCACGGGGCGGATGATCGGCCTCGCCGGACTGCAGTTCCTCGGCAGCGAGTACGAAACCGGTTACTGGATCGCCCGCGAACTGTGGGGCCAGGGATACGCCAGCGAAGCCGCCGAGGGTGCCCTCCGCCACGCCTTCGATCGCCTCGGAGCCCCCCGCGTGATCGCCATCACCGACCGCGACAACCGCGCCTCCCGCCGGGTCATGGAGAAGATCGGCATGACCTTCGAGCGCGAAACCACCGGCGCCGAGCTCGGCCACCGCCAGCCGGAGATCGAGGTGGTTCTCTACGCCATCGAGCGGGCAGTCTGGGAGGGGCGGCGGACTTCGAGCGGCTGACTCTCAAGGATTATGCCGGCCTGCATTTTGCTGGCTGGCATAATGTTGTTGCTCAACCACAAGGACTCCGGAACCTCACCGGCAAATCGGCGGCGCCGTCGAGCCGAAGATGGCGACAGTTCCGGGGGCCGCCCGCACGGCCTCGTTGAACGCGTTGAGGGCATCGTGCAGCGCAATCACCTCGGGCGAGCAGATGCCGCCGAAGGGAAAGCCCGAGGTCACCACGTTCTGTCGCAGGCCGTCACGGCCGAACCAGCGCACGCTGAGCGTGTACGGGTCCTCGTCGGGACCTATGCGGTTACAGTCCCCCTCAAGGTGTCCGATCTGCACCTGCCCGAGTACCTGGTTGAGCGCTACGAGCGCCGAGGCCGGCGCGACGCCGAGGGACAAGCCTCGAACGTGACTGCAAGGTATGGAAAAGACGTCGTCTTCGGACTCGAACTGCACCACGCCGCCGCGAGAAATGCGGGAGACGCTCGAGAACCGGCCGTTCGCGGTCTCGAGCGGGTCCGTCAGCTCTCGGCGGACTTCGAGCAGCGGGCGCAGGTCCGCGAGGGAAATGAGGAGAGGATCCTCGCCGGAAGCGGACGAGAGGGGCGTGAGAGCGAGAACGAGGGCAAGGGCGAGAGGGCGCATCGGACACCTCCAGGAGTCGAGTTGGTTTTGCGAAGACTCCGAGCGCGAGCCTAGTGCATAACAGCATGCACCGGATGTCGCTAAGACGAATGCTGCCGCTCTATAGGTCCTTCGTAGTCCGTCCGCCGCCGGGGCGGCACCACCGCCCGCAGGGCGTTCAGCACGGCGAACACGTCGATCACCTCTTGCGTCACCGCCCCTGCCACGGGCGGCAGGTAGCCCGCGGCGGCCACCAGCATGCCGACGACCGAAAGGGCCATGCCGCCGACGGCGCTCTGTAGGGCGATCGCGCGCATACGGCGGCCGATGTGGAGCAGCTCGTCCACCCGGCCGAGGGAGCTGTCGAGGACGACCACGCTGGCCGCCTCGGCGGTTACGTCGCTGGCCTGGCCGAAGGCGACGCCGACGGTGGCGGCGGTCAGGGCTGGAGCGTCGTTGATTCCGTCGCCCATGAAGAGCGTCGCGGCGCGCTGGGTTTCGGCGCGCACCAGCGCGAGCTTCTGCTCGGGGCTCTGGCTCGCGTACACCTCGGTGATTCCGACCTTTTCGGCCAGGTAGCGCACCTCGCTCTCGCGATCGCCGGAGACGAGGAGCACCCGCTCGAAGCCGTGGCGAGGGGCAAGGTGGTCGACGAATCTGCGGCCCTCGGCGCGCGGCTCGTCGCGGAAGCGACAGGTTGCGGCGTAGCGCCCGTCGATCAACACCACGCACTCGAGTCCTCCGGCGAGAGGCGGCAGTGCCGCGAGAATCGCCGGCTGCCGGGCCGCGAGCTGGTGGCGACTGGTCACCGTCACCGGTCGCCCCGCGATCACGCCGGCGAGGCCCTCCCCCGGCCGTTCGCTGACCGCGGTGGCCAGCTCCAGGGCGAGACCGGCCGAGCGGGCCGCCTCGAGGGCCGCCGCCGCTAGCGGGTGGCGGGAGTACTGCTCCAGGCTGGCCAGATTCCGGAGCACCTCGTCGCCGGAGAAGCCCTCCGCGGGAAGGACCTCGGTCAGCTTGGGCTCGCCGTAGGTGAGAGTACCGGTCTTGTCGAAGATGGCCACCCGGCACGTCGAAATCTTCTCGAGGGCCGCCGGGTCCTTGATGACGATGCCGCTCCGGGCCGCCCGCGACACCGAGCCGAGGATCACCACCGGGATGGCGATCAGAACCGGACAGGGCGTCGCCACGACCAGCACGGCCAGAAAGCGCAGGGCATCGCCGGAGAGAGCCCAGGCGCCGAGGGCGATGCCCACCGCCACGGGGGTGTAGACCGAGCCGATCTGATCGCCCAGCCGCCGCAGCCGCGGCCGGCGCTGCTCGGACTCGCGCATCACCTGCATGATCTTGGCGTAGCGGGAATCGACCGCCCGCTTCTCGGCGCGCAAGGTCAAGGCTCCCTCGCCGTTGACGGCGCCCGAGAGCACTGCCGAGCCCACCGCTTTCGACAGCACGTAGGGCTCGCCGGTCAGATAGGACTCGTCCATGGAGCTGCGTCCCTCGACCACCACCCCGTCCACCGGACAGGCCTCGTGGGGGAAGACGATCACCTCGTCGCCCACCGCCACGTCGTCGAGGGGCACGTCCAGCACCTCTCCACCTCGGCGGCGATGGGCCACGGACGGCAGGCGCTTGGCGAGAGCGGCCAGGGCCGAGGAAGCGCTCGCCACGGCGTAGTTCTCGAGCGTCTGGCCGCCCGAGAGCATCAGCACCACGAGGGTGCCCGCCAGGTACTCGCCGAGGACGACGGCGGTCACGATGGAGATGCCGGCGAGGAGATCCGAGCTGAACTCGCGGCGCAGAAGCTTGCCGAGGAGTCCCCAGACCAGCGGCGCTCCACCAAGACCGAGGGCGAGATAGAGCGGCACGTACGCACCGGGGGCAGCGAACCCGAAGCGCAGGACGAGGTGGGTGGCGATGGCCGCGACCGCGAGGACCGCGATCACGAGCTCGAGGGAAGGGCCTTTTCGGTCTGCGGACACGGGCGAGCCTATCGCGAAGCGCCGCGCTCACCGCCCGGGACGAACCGCCGAAAAATCTCCACTCGGCCGCCCCTTGCTTCGTCGATGCTGCTAGACTCGCTTGCGCTGACGCGCGCCGCCAGGCACCACGAACCGAACACCCTCGCCCGGCCACGGCCGGACGTCGAAACTCCGGTTCTTACCGGAGGGAAGGCCCCGGGGAGTCCCGGGGCCTTCGTGTGTTTGGAGGGAGCTGGCGGCAGTAAAGGACCACTACGACCGAGCAACTCGAGCCGCACGAAGGTCGGCCTGCGGCGCGCAGAGGTCGTCTCCTTGAAGGTTTCGAGCGATTCGCCCCATTTCGTCGAGCCAGTCCAGACGCTGAGCCATCGTCAAGCGGGCGCCAGCGAGGAGCGTCGCATCTGCGGCACCCTCCCAAGTGGCCCAGTACCAAGGATCTTCGAGGTGAATCGGCATACGGCTACTGTAGCATCGGCACCATGGATCGCACGAACATCGAAGCGGTCTTCCGCGCTCTCAATGATGGCGAGGTGCGCTATCTCGTGGTCGGCGGCCTGGCCGTCATCGCCCACGGTTTCCTGCGAGTCACGAAGGATCTCGACCTCGTTCTCGACTTCGAGCCGGCCAACGTCTCGAGGGCCGTCGTGGCCTTCGAGGGTCTGGGCTACCAGCCGCTCGTTCCCGTGCCTTTCAAGGCCTTCGCCGATTCTGCCAACCGTCGATCGTGGCGCGAGGAAAAAGACGCCAGGGTCTTCCAGATCTGGAGCGATCGATTCCCGACGGCCAGGATCGACCTCTTCCTGGAGGCGCCTTTCGAGTTCGGGCCGGCCTGGCAAGGTGCAGTCCGGAGCGAAATCGTCCCGGGTTTGGTCGTGCCCTTCGTCGGCCTCGACCTCCTCCTCGCCATGAAACGGGAAGCGGGAAGGCCTCAGGACCGGATCGACATCGCCCAACTCGAACGCCTTCGGGATTGGAAAGCCCCCCGCCCACCGGGGTGAGGTCGCTCTCCCGCGCCTGCTGGTATGCTCCGCGCCGAAATTCGGACGGCACTGGGGACCTCGTGTCCCCTCGGGAGGATCGGCGGATGGAAGCTACCGGTGGCGGTCTCGATCTGTGGTCGATGGTCTTCGTATTCATGCTCTCCACGTTCATCGGCTTCGAAGTGATCCGGGGTGTCTCGCGGCTGCTGCACACGCCGCTGATGTCGCTCACCAACGCGATCTCGGCGATCGCCATCGTGGGCTCGATCTTGATCGCCGGTGAGCAGCTGTCGACGATGTCGACGGTGCTCGGCGCGATCGCGGTGGCGGCCTCGATGACCAACATCGTGAGCGGCTTCCTGATCACCGACCGGATGCTCAAGATGTTCAAGAAGCCGGAGGCCAAGTGATGGACCACGGCTTGTCGCATCAAGTCACCCAGGCCTCCTACGTCCTGTCGGCGGCCCTGTTCGTCTTCTCCCTGAAGTGGTTGTCGCACCCCAGGACCGCTCGCAAGGGCGTGCTCGCGGGCGCCCTAGGCATGGCCTTCGCCATCGGCGGCACGCTGCTCCACCCCGAGATCATCAGCTTCAAGTGGATTTCCGTGGCCGCCATCGTGGGTATCGTCATCGGCGTGCCGCTGTCCTGGGTGCCGCTGACCGCGGTGCCCCAGCGGACGGCCCTGTCCCACGCCTTCGGCGGCCTGGCGGTGGGCCTGGTCGGTACCGCCAAGTACTACCTGTGGCTGGATTCGGGCGAGCTGAGCGCCTTCCGTACCGGCGCCATCGCGTTCGAGTGCATCCTGGGCTTCCTGACCTTGACTGGGTCCCTCATGGCCGCGGGCAAGCTACAGGAAGTTCTGCCAACGCGACCCTTGACCTATCGCGGGCAGAATTTCATCAACCTTACCCTCCTGGCGATCGCCCTCGGTGCTTCCGTCTGGCTGGTGGTGGACCCGACCCAGGCGTGGTTGTTTCCGATCGTCATCGGCCTGGCTTTGCTCTTCGGCGTCCTGCTGATCCTGCCGATCGGTGGAGCGGACATGCCGACGGTCATCTCGCTGCTCAACTCCTACGCCGGCCTCGCCGCTGTGGCCATGGGCTTCGTGCTCGACAACAAGCTCCTGATCGTGGCCGGCGCCCTCGATGGCTCCTCCGGCCTGATTCTCTCCGTGATCATGTGCCGCGCCATGAACCGGTCCTTCACCAACGTGCTGTTCGGCGCCTTCGGCACCGTCCAAGTCTCGACCGCCGCGGTGTCCGACAAGACGGTCAAGAGTGCCACCGCGGACGACGCCGCCCAACTGCTCGAGGCCGCCACCAAAGTCGTGATCATCCCCGGCTACGGCATGGCCGTGGCCCAGGCCCAGCACCGGGTGCGGGACCTCTACGACCAGCTCACCAAAAGAGGCGTCGACGTGCGGTTCGCCATCCATCCGGTGGCCGGCCGCATGCCCGGGCACATGAACGTTTTGCTGGCCGAGGCCAACATCCCCTACGACCGCCTGGTGGAGCTCGACGACATCAACCCCGACATGGGTCAGATCGATGTCGCACTGGTCCTCGGCGCCAACGACGTGGTCAACCCGGCCGCCCGCCACGACAAGTCGAGCCCGATCTACGGCATGCCGATCATCGACGCCGACAAGGCCCACACCGTGCTGGCGGTCAAGCGCTCGATGAAGCCGGGCTTCGCGGGCATCGACAACGAGCTGTACACCGGCGACAACACCCTCATGCTCTTCGGCGACGCCAAAGCCGTGGTGGGCGACGTGGTGAAAGTGCTCGCGGGGGAGGGCGGGGGGCACTGAGACCTGGAAGGGGGCGACGCACCCTCGGTGATACAGTCCGATGCGGACCCTGGGAGCCTCGATGAGTACAGAAATCCACGATTCACCGGCCACCGCGGGCCGGGTTTTGCCCAGTGAACGCCGTCACGACGTGGTCATCCGATTTGCGGGCGATTCGGGCGACGGCATGCAGCTTTCCGGCGGCCAGTTCACCAACACCTCCGCGCTGTTCGGCAACGACCTTTCGACCTTCCCGGACTTTCCGGCCGAGATCCGCGCCCCCCAGGGGACGCTGCCCGGGGTCTCGGCCTTCCAGGTGCGGATCGCGGACCACGACATCCACACTCCCGGCGATTCGCCCGAGGTGCTGGTGGCGATGAATCCGGCGGCCCTCAAGAAGCACTTGCCGGAGCTGCTGCCCAACGGGGTGGTCATCGTCGACACCGACGAGTTCGGCGAGCGCAACCTGAAAAAGGCGGGCTACGCTGCGAACCCTCTCGAAGACGGCAGCCTGGCCGGCTTTCGGGTGTTTCCGGTCGACCTGACCACGTTGGTTCGCCGCACGCTCGAGGACACCACCCTCGACGTCAAGAGCAAGGACCGCTGCCGCAACATGTTCGCTCTGGGCATGGTGTACTGGCTGTTCAACCGGTCCATGGACCCGACGCTGCGTTTCTTCGAACGGCAGTTCGCGCAGAAGCCCCACCTGGCCGACGCCAACTCGCGGGTCGTCAAGGCGGGCTGGAACTACTGCGACATCACCGAGGCCTTCCACGTCCGCTACGAGGTGCCGCCGGCGAAGATGGCGCCAGGCCTCTATCGCAACATCAACGGCAACGAGGCGCTCTCGCTGGGGCTCATCGCCGCTTCCCGCAAGTGCGGCCTGCCCCTGTTCCTGGGCGCCTACCCGATCACCCCGGCGTCGGACCTGCTGCACGCGCTGGCGCGCAGGAAGACATACGGCGTCACCACCTTCCAGGCCGAGGACGAGATCGCCGCCGTGTGCTCGGCCATCGGGGCGTCCTTCGGCGGAGCCCTCGGAGTCACCGCCTCCTCGGGCCCCGGCATCGCGCTCAAGACCGAGGCCATGAACCTGGCGCTCATGGTCGAGCTGCCGCTGGTGATCGTCGATGTCCAGCGCGGGGGACCGTCGACCGGTCTGCCCACCAAGACCGAGCAGGCGGATCTGCTCCAGGTGATGTTCGGCCGCAACTCGGACTCTCCCCTGCCGGTGCTCGCGGCCTCGTCCCCCAAGGACTGCTTCATGGCGGCCCTCGAGGCCTGCCGGGTGGCCCTCAAGTACATGGTGCCGGTGATCCTGCTCTCGGACGGCTACCTGGCCAACGGCTCCGAGCCCTGGCTGCTGCCGAAGGTCGAAGATCTGCCGGACTTCCCGCCCACCTTCCGCACCGATCCGACCGGTTTCGCACCCTACTCGCGCGACCCCGAGACCCTGGCGCGCCCCTGGGCGATTCCGGGTACTCCGGGGCTCGAGCACCGCATCGGCGGGCTCGAGAAGCAGGATGGCGCGGGCAACATCTCTTACGACGCGGGCAACCACGAGCGCATGACCCAACTGCGAGCCGAGAAGGTCGAGCGGGTGGTGGCGGACGTGGCAGACGTGGAAGTCCACGGTCCGGCCCGCGGCAAGCTGCTGGTGCTCGGCTGGGGCTCGACCGAGGGCACTTTGACGGGCGCCGTCAACCGGCTCCAGGCTGAAGGGCACTCCGTCTCCCGCGCCCATCTGCGCTGGCTGAATCCCTTCCCGAAAAATCTCGGCGAGGTGCTCTCCCGCTTCGACCGCGTTCTGGTACCCGAAATGAACCGCGGGCAGCTGGCGATGCTGCTGCGGGCCCGTTACCTCGTGGACGTGGTCTCGTTCAGCCGCGTCCAGGGGCGGCCGTTCTATCGCCACGAGATCGAAGCCAAGGCCAAAGAGATCCTGGGAGTCTGATCGACGATGTCCACCACCACCGCTCCTCCGCCGCTCTCCCGCAAGGACTTCCAGACCGACCAGGAAGTGCGCTGGTGCCCCGGCTGCGGCGACTACGCCATCCTGGCCGCGGTTCAGTCGGTCTTTCCCGAGCTGGGCATTCCGCGCGAGAAGTTCGTGATCGTGTCCGGCATCGGTTGCTCGAGCCGCTTCCCGTACTACATGAACACGTTCGGCTTCCACAGCATCCACGGTCGCGCACCGGCGGTGGCCACGGGCCTGAAGCTGACCCGGCCGGATCTCGAGGTGTGGATCGCCACCGGTGACGGCGACGCCATGTCGATTGGCGGCAATCACTTGATCCACGTGCTCCGGCGCAACGTCGGGGTCAAGATCCTGATGTTCAACAACCGGATCTACGGTCTGACCAAGGGCCAGTACTCCCCCACCAGCGAGATGGGCAAGAAGACCAAGTCGACGCCCTTCGGCTCCATCGACCGGCCCTTCAACCCGCTGTCGCTGGCCCTCGGGGCGGGTGCCACCTTTGTCGCCCGCAGCGTGGACGTGTTCCAGCCGCACCTGAAGGAAACTCTGCGCCGCGCCGCCGCCCATCGCGGTACCGCCTACGTGGAGATCTTCCAGAACTGCAACATCTTCAACGACAAAGCCTTCGAGAACCTGACCGAGGGGGCCGGGCGGACCGAGCAGGTGCTCTATCTCGAGCACGGCAAGCCCCTGGTGTTCGGCAAGGAGAAAAACCGCGGCATTCGTCTCAACGGCTTCGAGCCCGAGGTGATCGAGCTCGGTGCCGGCTTGACCGAGGCGGACTGCCTGGTGTGGGACGAGCACGCCACCAGCCCGGCCCTGGCCTTCCTGATCGCCCAGCTCCAGGGGCCGGACTTCCCCACCCCCATCGGCGTGTTCCGCCAGACCGACCTGCCGAGCTACGAGACCGGCGTCGTGGACCAGATCGAGCACGAGATCGAGCGCTCGGGGCCCGGCAAGCTCGAGGATCTGCTGCGCGCGGGCGACACCTGGACGATCGCCGAAGACGGCTCGATCCGCTGAGGGGGGGAGGACGTGCGACTCCTCCTCCTCGCCGAGTCCGCCAACTGGGACCGCCGCTATCAGATTTCCGCCCTGGCGGCGAGCGCCACGGCCCTCGGTGACGAGGTCGAGGTGGCCTTCTTCTTCGGCGCCCTCGACGCCTGGGTGCGCAACGAATGGGACCGCCTCGACCCGGCGCCCCCCCTGACCGCCGCCGCCATCGAAGCGATCGACTTTCCGCCGCTCTCCACCCTGCTCGAGGGCGCCCGCGCGACTGGCCGCCTGCGCCTCTACGGGTGCAGCGCCAGCGTCCGCCTCCTCGGCCTCGACCCCGCCCTCTGCCTCACCCGCCTCGACACCCTCGCCGGCTGGCCGACCTTCGCCCAGAAGATCGCGGAGGCGGACCGGGTGTTGGGGTTTTGAGCGAGCTTCCCTATCTTCCTCTCGACGCCAAGAAGGGTAAGGCCACCAGAACGATCGTGGCGAGGGTCGTGATCGCACCGAGGATGATGCCGGTCCAGGCGTGGGCTTTGCCGCGGGCGGCGGGGAAGCGGTTGGCCTTCTTGATGCCGAGGATCCCCAGGACGATGGCGGGGATGCCCAGGAAGGCGCCGCAGAGGATGGACCCGAGGCCGATGTAGTAGGCCGCGAGGGCGAGACCGTTCTTGTAGGGAATGAAGAACTCGGTCGCGTTCTCGGCACCCTGGTTCGGGAACGGATGGCCGCAGCGGGGGCAAGCGACGCCCACGTTGGACGGACTGGGGACGCCACAGTTCGAGCAAGTCGGCATGGGAGGCTCCTCGGGTGGTTGCGAAAAGGTGATTCGAGTCTATCGCACGCACGATGACCGGGCGGAATGCGGGAGGGCGGGTCGCAGACCCTCCCCTTCATCAGCGATTCCGGGCAGGTCGCAGACCCGCCCCTACGCGCTTCCGGTTCTCCTGTAGGGGCGGGTCTGTGACCCGCCCTCCCCGTTCACCCCAGCAACAAATCGAGATCCTCGCGCGTGAGGCCGGCGAGGGGCGAGGCGTCGGCGGCGAAGATGGCGTCGGCGAGGTCGCGTTTCTGGGCCTGGAGTTCGAGAATGCGCTCCTCCACCGTGCCCCTCGAAATCAACCGGTAGGCGAAGACCGGGCGGCTCTGGCCGATGCGGTGGGTGCGGTCGATGGCCTGTGCTTCGACCGCCGGGTTCCACCAGGGATCGAGCAGGAACACGTACTCGGCGGCGGTCAGGTTGAGGCCGTAGCCGCCGGCTTTCAAGCTGATCAGGAAGAGCGGGCAGTCGGGATCGGTCTGGAAGCGCTCGACCAGAGCCTGGCGGTTTTCGCTCTGGCCATCCAGGTACTCGTAGACGGCACCCGCCTGGTCGAGCTCGGTGCGCAGGAGCCCCAGAAGCGTCGTGAACTGGGAGAAGACCAGGGCCTTGTGGCCCTCTTCCCGGAGCTCGGCCAGGCGTGGCAGGAGCCAGTCGAACTTCGCGCTCGGCGCCTCGACAATCCGCCGGCGGTCGAGTAGCTGGGGGTGGCAGGCGGCCTGGCGGAGCCGGAGCAACGCCTCGAGCACCTGGATGGCGGAGCGCTTCATGCCCTGGCGGGCGATCCGGTGGGTGAGCTGAGCCCGATAATGGTCGCGCAGCTCGTCGTAGAGCCGGCGCTGGGCCGGTTCCAAGTCGCACCACACCGTCTGCTCGGTCTTGGCCGGCAGGTCCGGCGCCACCTGGGCCTTGGTGCGACGCAGCAGGAAAGGCCGCAGACCGCGGGCGAGGCGATCGCGGGTGTCCGCGGGCAAGTCCCGTCCCTTCGCGCTGACCAGGCCCTTACCGAGCAGACCCGGATTGAGGAATTCGAACAGGCTCCAGAGCTCGCCCAGGTGATTCTCGACCGGCGTCCCGGTGGCGGCCACTCGGAACGCGGCCGAGACCTGGCGGGCGGCCTTGGCCGTGGCGGTCTCCCGGTTCTTGATCGCCTGGGACTCGTCGAGGACGCAGGTGTCCCAGCGCAGGCCGCCGAAGAGCGCGAGGTCGCGGCGCAGCAGGTCGTAGCTCGTCACTACCAGGTCCGCTTCGGCGAAGGCGTCGGCGGACTTCTGGCGAGTCGACCCGGTGTGGGCTCGCACGACCAGGTCCGGCACGAAGCGGGCGGCCTCGGCGCACCAGTTGCCGACCAGCGTCTTCGGGGCCACCACCAGGCTCGGAAGGTGGCCCGCGGAGCGGGGCCGCCCGGCGAGGAAAGCCAGCAGCTGGACGGTCTTGCCGAGCCCCATGTCGTCCGCCAGGCAGCCGCCGAGGCCGGCAGCGGCGAGGTGCTGCAGCCAGGCGAGCCCCTCGCGCTGGTACTCCCGCAGGTGGCCCACGAAACCCGCGGGCGGGTCCACGGCGACGGCCGCGGTGGCTAGGCGGGTGGTCAGTTGACCGAATGCGGCATCGTAGTCGACCGCCGACTCGTCCGCGAGCCAGGCCTCCACCAGAGCTGCCTGGGCGGCCGAGAACCGCAGCGCCGTTCCCGAAGGCTTGCCGGCGTCGAGCCAGAAGCGGTTGCGCTCGAGCCACTCGGAATCGATGACGGCGATGGAACCGTCCGCCAGCCGTACGCTGCCCGAGCCCTGTTCGAGGGCCTTGAGGAGCAGCGGGAAGGGAACCGCGGTCGGATCGACGGTGTCGTCCGACGAAATCTCGAACCAATCGATGCCCGAGGTGATGCGCAGAGCCGGTACCGCCAGGGGCCGGTAGCGCGAGCCGTCGAGCTCGATCTCCCAGCCCTCGGAGAGGAGGTCACGGATGGCGCCCGCGATCCGCCGCTCGGTGATCTCGACGTGCTCCCGGCTCGAGCGATACTGAGGCGGAGACTTGAAGCCCAGCTCCAGCAACCGGGCGAGGTGGGCGGCCTCGGCGTCGAAATCCCGCCGGAGCAGCAGCCGGCGTCCTTCCTCCGAGACCAGCACGGCGGCCCGCGGATCCCCGTGGGAGACGCTCTCCGGCCCGTAGCGCGCCCGCACCTGGCAGCTGGGAGGCAGGGAGTAACGGGGGTCGCTCTGGGAATCGATCCGAAGCTGCGGAAGGGGAACGCCCGTCTGCTCCACGAGGGCGTACTCGGGGGGCAAGTCCAGAGGCGGCAAGTTCGGGGCCGCCGCCAGGGCCAGTAAAAAGGCGTCGACCTCCTGCGGGGCAACCACGATCTCTTTTTGAGACTGGCGCTGGAAGTACTCGAGCCAGGCGTAGGTCTGCGAATCTGCCAGCTCCGCCAGTTCATCGCCCTCGATCACGAGGGTCGGGACGATCAGGTCGACCTCGCCGAGCGGCACCCCTCGCTCGCCTCGGAAGAGACGAGCACCGACGCGCAGACCGCCGCGCTTGCCATCGACTCGGCCGGAAAGCCGAAAGTGCCACGCCTCCGGATTCCAGCGCAGGGGCGGGCTCGGGGGGCCGCTCGGGGGGTCGAACCGGGCGCAGCGACCCGTGTCGGCCAAGATCGGAGCCACCTCGCGCGCCAAGGCCGGCGTGAGATCGAAGGACAAGGGAACCGGCGTCCAGTTCCAGGACGAGTAGCTGTCGACGGACTTGCTCCCCGAAAGAAGGGACAGCAGGCGCCGATCCGACGAATCGGGCAGCTGCTCGATGTCCTGGCGCCTCAGACGGAGCACGGATTCCCGATGACCGTCCTTCTTGGGCTCGCGGACGAAGACCTGAACCCGCAGGTGCTGGCTCTGGGCGAGCCCTTCGCGGCCCAAACGATAGAAGACCGTGCGCCCCGCGGGCCAGTGAAAGGTCTCGGGGGCCTTCGCCGCGCCCTGCACGGAGCTGAGCAGGCGCCGCCACGGGCTCGAGCTTGCGGACACCGGCGCGGCGGTCGGCTCGAACCAGGGCTCGTCGTCGAGAGGGTCCGCCAGGTCGGCCGCGATCAGCGCCGCGACGACGTGCTTGCAGCCCTCCGTCGTCGCTTCGAAGTGGGGACAGGTGCAGTAGTAGCTGAACCCGCCGTCCGAGAAGCGCTCGATCTGGACTTCATAGAGCGCCGAGCCGCGCACCAGGACGCGGACGAACTCGCCCTTCGAATCGACCTTCTCGACCCGGCGCCGGAGGAAGTAGTCGATGCCTCGCTCGAGCGTCACCTCCGAGAAATCGGGAAGAATCTCGGGAGGAATCCGCCGGATCAGTGCCCCGTTCCTCACCCCCGGGTCTCGAGCACCGCGAGCATCTCACCGACCGCCGCGCCGAGGCCCACGAAGACCGATCGGGCGATCAGCCAGTGCCCGATGTTGAGCTCTTCGATCTCGGGGATGCGGGCGACCGGCCCCACGTTGGCGGTGGTCAAGGCGTGGCCGGCGTAGACCTGGAAGCCCAGCTCGGCGCCCAGCTCGGCGGCCCGGCGGATCTTGGCGAGCTCCACCTCCGCACTGCCGAGCGACCCCGCGCGGGTGAAGGCGTCGGTGTTGATCTCGAACCCCCGCACGGGTTCGCGGGGGAAGCGCGAGAGGATCTCGAGCTGGCGCGGATCGGGGTCCAGGAACATCGAGACGAGAACCCCGGCGGCGGCCAGGCGCTCGGCCACGGCAAGGACCCGCTCACCCTGGCCTGCGAGGTCGAGGCCGCCCTCGGTGGTCAGTTCCTCGGGCCGCTCGGGTACCAGGGTGACCTGGGTCGGCCGCCAGCGCAGGGCGCGGTCGACCATCTCCTCGGTGGCCGCCATCTCGAGATTCAGCTTGCCGCGGACGGCGGTTCGCAGCCGCTCGACATCGCCGTCCTGAATGTGCCGGCGGTCGCCCCGCAGGTGGACCGTGATGCCGTGGGCGCCGGCGGCTTCGGCGATGCGGGCGGCCTCGACCGGATCCGGGTACGCGGTCCGGCGGGCCTGTCGCAGGGTAGCGACGTGGTCGATGTTGACCGACAGTTTCATGGAGCGGGCCTCAGGCGGTGGAACGGGCGGACGAAGCGCCGATCGTAGCGCGAATCGACGCCGCGACGGACTCCGCGAGGGTCGTGATCTCGGCCTCGTCGGGGCCTTCGATCATCACCCGAGCGAGGGGCTCGGTGCCGCTGTAGCGAAGCACCAGCCGGCCCTCCCGGCCGAGCCGTGCCGCGACCTGGGCGACCGCCGCGGAGACCTCCGGAATCGATTCGAGACGCGGCTTTTCGGCCACTCGCACGTTCAGCAGAATCTGCGGAAAGCGCACGAAGCCGGCCAGCAGTTCCGAAATCGGTCGCCCCGCCCGCGCCCGCTGGGCGGCGACCTGTAAGGCCGTCAACAACCCGTCGCCGGTGGTCGACAGGCCCAGGTGGACGATGTGGCCGGACTGCTCACCGCCGAGGACCAGCCCCCGCTCGCGCAGCAGCTTGACCACCTCCCGATCCCCCACGTCCGAGCGCAGCACCTCGACACCCTCGACCGCGAGGGCGCGCTCGAGACCCAGGTTCGACATGGACGTGGCCACGATGGCGGGGGGATCGAGCTCGCCGCGGCGCGCCAGGTCCCGCGCCCAGAGGTAAAGGACGGCGTCGCCGTCCCGCTCCGCCCCCAGCTCGTCAACCAGGATGACCCGGTCCGCATCGCCGTCGAACGCGAACCCGAGGTCAAAGCCGTGGCCCTTCACCAGGGCTGCGAGCGCGCGAGGGTCCGTCGAGCCGCAGCCGGCATTGATGTTGGAGCCATCGGGCGCCGCGTGGATCACCGCGACCTCCGCCCCGAGCCGCTCGAAGAGCGCCCCGGCGAAGCTCGAGGCGGCGCCGTTGCCGGTGTCGAGAGCCACGCGCAGCCCGGCCAGGGGTCGGACCCCGGGCACCGAGGCGACGAGGTAGTCGAGGTAGGCCCTCACCCCTGACCCCTCTCCCGCAGGGCGGGAGAGGGGAACCGGAGATCTTGGCGTGGCGTCACCTCCGGTGGCCGCCTCTCTTGGCCCCGCTCCCGCACCGCGGGAGAAGGGTTGGGGTGAGGGCATGTCCAACCGCCGCTCGAGCTCCGCCTCCGCCGCCTCGCTCCACTTGAACCCGGCCTCGTCGATCAGCTTGATCCCGTTGTCCGGATAGGGGTTGTGGGAGGCCGAGACGACCGCCGCCGCGGCCGCACCCTCGTGGCGCACCAGAAACGCGAGGCCCCCCGTGGGCACAACGCCCCGCCAGCACGGCACGGCCCCGGCGGCCTCGAGTCCCGTCGCGAGCCACTCGGCGAGCGTGGGGGTCGAGGCCCGAGTGTCGCCACCCAGGATCACCGCCGGGCCCCGGCCAGCATCTGCGCCGTGACGCTCCACGAGTATCGCTCCCAGCTCGTATCCCAGGGCCGCCACGGTCTCCCGATCGAGGGGCGGCGTGCCGAAGGGCGCCCGAATGCCGTCCGTTCCGAAGCGGCGCGGCGCGCTCAAGGAGTCTCCCGGCGGCCGTGCTCGTCGACCTCGGTCGACAGCCGCGGCGGCTCGAGCATCACCCGCGCCCGGACGATGCTGGGATCGACCGAGGTCAGCGGATCGGGAGGGAGCAACGGTGCCGGCTCCTCGAAGGTCTGGGCGTGGCCATCGAGGGAGACCAGCCGGGTGTAAAGGAACCGCAGACCGGCCACCCGGCTCGCCGGGCCGGTCACCCGCGCGGTGCCCGGAATGGCGATGGGCGGCCCCAGGGTCGTGGCCCCGGCGGCGGGCTCTCCCATCAGCTCGACCCGAACCGGCAACTCGCGGACGATCACGGCGTCGAGGGTCAAGCGGATCGAGCTCGGCTCGATCGAAACCACGGTCAGGCCCTCCGGAGTGAACACGTCGCCGGGATCGAGGGTCGCCTCGAAGGTGCCGGTGTAGTCGCGCGGCAACTGCACCTGGACATTGACCAGGCTAGGGTTGATGGCGCCAATCCGCCGAGCGCCGCCGCGCAGGCGCACCGCCACCTGGCTGACCGGATTGAGCACCATCACGCCGCGCGGGGTGTCGTAGGTCACCGCCGCCAGCACCACCCGCTCGCTCTCCCGCTCGCGCTTCTGGTAGGCGAAAAAGAACCACAGCGCGACGGCGATGGTCAGGGCCAGCAGGCGCAAGGCCCACAGGCGCGTTCGTTCCTTCACGGCCGGGCCTCCCGCGGGGACTTGCCGCCCGCCGTCTCCTCGGCGATCACGAGCTGGTGGAGCGTCTTGCGCAGGGTCCGCGAGTCGAGTCCGCGGATCAGCCGGCCGTCCACCGCCATCGAGATCGAGCCCGATTCCTCGGAGACCACGATGGCCACCGCGTCGGTCTCCTCACTGATTCCGAGGGCCGCCCGGTGGCGGGTACCGAAGTCCTTGGACAGCTCGGGGTTCAGGGTCAGGGGCAGGAAACAGGCCGCGGCGCCGATGCGGTCGTTCTGCACGATGGCCGCGCCGTCGTGGAGCGGAGTGTCGGGCGTGAAGATGTTCAGCAGCAGGTCATAGGACACGACGGCGTCGAGCACGATGCCGTTCTCGACGTAGTTGCGCAGCCCGTCGAGCCGCTCGAGCACGACCAGAGCGCCGACCTTGCGCGACGACAGCGTGGTCGCCGCGAGCACGATCTCGTTCAGCGTCGACTCCGTCGAGCGACCCTGGGAACGACCGAACAGCGGCTGGCGCCCAAAGGTGGCCAGGGCGCGGCGGATCTCCGCCTGAAACAGCACGATGACGGCGATCGGCACCACCAGGAGCAGGTTCTCGAGGATGGTCTGGAGAGTCGGCAGCTCGGCGGCCCGGGCGAAGGTCAGCAACACGCCGAGAAACAGCATGCCGAGCAGGATCTGCACGGCCCGGGTACCACGGATCAGCAGCAGCAGGTTGTAGACGATGAAGGCCACCGCCACGATGTCGACGATGTCGCGCCAGGGGAAGCTCACGAGCAGGCCTCCTCGAGGGCGAACCAGACGTCGAGAAAGCGGCGGGTGGCCGCCACATCGTGGACCCGTACGAGGGCCGCCCCGCCGCGGGCCGCCCAGCCCGCGGCGGCGAGGCTGCCCTCGAGCCGATCGGCCGGGGGCTGGCCGGTGACGGCTCCGAGGAAGCTCTTCCGGCTGGCGCCCACGAGCACCGGCCGGCCGGCCGCGACCAGCTCGGGCAGGCGGGCGAGGAGGGCGAAGTTCTGCTCGCTGGTCTTGCCGAAGCCGAGCCCGGGATCGACGATCACCCGGTCCGCGGCGATGCCCGCGGCCACGGCCCGCCGGGCGGTCGCCTCCAACTCGACCGCGACCTCGGCCACCACGTCGGTGAAGGCGATGCCTCGCTGCATCGACGACAGCTCGCCCCGGCTGTGCATGAGAATCAGGGGGCAACCGGCCTCGGCCACCACCTCGGCCATCTCCGGATCGGCGAGGGCGCTCACGTCGTTGATCAGGTCGGCGCCGGCGCCGAGAGCCTGGCGCGCCACCGCGGCCTTGCGGGTGTCGATGGAGATCGGCGTGTCGGTCTTTCGCCGCAACCCCGAGAGGACTGGCAGGAGCCGTTCGAGCTCTTCCTCGACCGGCACCGTCCGCGCCCCGGCGCCGTAGACGCCACCGCCCGGCCGGGTCGACTCCGCCCCCAGGTCGAGCAAGTCCGCCCCCTCGGCCACGAGAGCGAGACCATGGGCCACCGCCCGCTCGGCGGCCAAGAACTGGCCGCCGTCGCTGAACGAATCGGGAGTCACGTTGACGATTCCCACGATCCGCGGCCGGCCCGGCTCGAGGGCGAGGCGGCGCCCGCGGGAGAACGACAACTCGGTGACCGGAGTGGAGGACGTCGCGAGCATCGGTGAACGGAGTGCGGCTCCGAAAAACAGAGTCTATCGCGCCGGCCGGTTCGGCTCTACGGTTGCTTCTCCGCGGCCTTCTCCACCGCCGACGCCCGGAAGCGCAGCGGCTGCTGCTCGCTGATCGGCTCGCCCGCCGCGTTCTCGACCCGCAAATAGAGGGTCCGCGCCTCGCCGGGCTCGTCGAGCTCGAAGGGCAGGTCGATCAGGTAGCGGAATTGGGCGATCATGAACGGCCCCTCGGGAACGGCCTCCGGCTCGGGAAGCCGGAGCTCGGCCTCGTCCTCGGCGAGGTCGGTGCGGATGCGCGAGCGGCGCAGCTCGATTTCGAGGCGAGCCGAGGGATCGAAACGAAAGTCGCTGAACAGCTCGAGCCGTAGGCGCACCTCGGCCGGCCAGCTCGGCCGGTGGACCTGGATCCGCCCAGCGGCCAACCGCGGGGGGGACGAGCGCAGCCGCGAGACGTCCGGGATCAGCCCCCGTTCGTCTGCCGACGCGGTCCAGGTGGGGCTGTTGAGCGGTCCGAGGGCACTGCCGTCGACCACCGACGGCGGCCGGACCACCGCCGTCCGGTCGAGGCTCGTGGGCAGCTCGGTGGTCTCCGGCCCCCGCGGCAACCGGCTCGGTCCCCGCTCGAAGCGGGTCGGCCGCAGCATGCTCTCGAGCCAGACCTCCGCCCGGGCCGAGACGCCGGGCCGGTTGAAGGTACCGAGGGCCTCGTGGAAGACCCCGGCCAGCAGGCTGAAGTCCGCCGGGGGATCGACCCGCGGCAGCCAGACCGGCCAGCGACCGATCTCGCCCCGCGCCAGGTCTCCGCGCAGGACCTCGAATTCGCGCACGAAGTGCTCGGCGCGCGCGAAGAGGTTGCGGCTGTTGGGCCAGGCTTCGCGGCGGCTCGGATCTTCCCGCCACAGCTCCCGGTCGAGGATCTCGCTCACATGGAGGCCGCTCGGTCGGCCACGCTCGTCCAGGGCGGGCAGCGGACTGCGCCACTGGGGACGGAATCGGGCGCTCCAGGAGTCGCGATAGCGAGCCCCGAGCAGGCGCTCGGCCACCACCCGCCAGATCCGTTCCTCGGACAGGGCGAGCACCGCCGGCACCGTTTCGCGATCGAGCTCGAGGCGCAGGGCGAGTGAGATCCCCTCGATTTCGGGTCCCGCCGCGGCCAGCCGCAGAAGGGTCTGGCGGTCCGCACCGGGCGCCACCTCGGCGACCAGCTCGAGCAGCTCGAGGCGTTTGGCCCGGGTCGCGTAGCGGTCGCGGACGGCGGTCTCGAGCCGCAGCACCGGCGGAGCGTCGACTTCCGATCCGCCGCTCGCCTCGAGAGCCCGCGCCTGCTCCGAGATCACCGGCGTTGCGAACGTGGCGAGGGTCGAGGCCCGGCGCTGGCGGCGGCCGAAGATCTTGCGACGACGGTCCACCGTCCGTCCGCGGGAGGCCTCGATGCGCCGGTCGCCGTCGGCCTCGGTGACCGTCTGAAAGACCCCCAGATCGGTGGTGCGAAGGTCGAACCAGGAAGGCAGTCGGGCGCGCCACATGAGGTCCCAGCGGTTGCCGCCGCGCAGCCGCGCACGCAGGATCCGCACTCCGCGGCCGCTGCCTTGGCCCGCCTCGAGGGCCGGCCGGAATTGCACATCCCCCGCCTCGCCCAGGAGCCTCTGAAAAGCGGCCCGCCCCTCCTCGGTCTTCAAGTCGATCCGGTAGGCGATCTCGGAGATCTGGAAGCGGGCGCGATCGTGGCGGTCGTCGAACAGGGTGTAGCCGTAGGTGAGCAGGAACCAGCGCAGCTCGGGCCGAATCTTGAGCGGAATGGTCTCGAAGCCCCGGGCGGCCAGGTTCTTGATCTGGACCATCACTTCGTCGTCCGCCAGCTTGACCACCGTGGTGCTGCGCACGAAGCGATAGAACGTGCCGGCCGACACCCGCATGCCCGCGCCGCGCACGCCCGCGACGATGGGCTGAATCTCGAAGAAGGCCGAGTGGGAGGCGGCGTCGCCCGGTCGCAGACGGTTGTCCATCGCCGTGAACAGCTTGGTGGGCAGGGGGAAGCCGAAGTCCGCCCAGAGGGTCAAGGGCTCGGCGAAGCCCTCGAGATAGACCGCGCCCTTCTCGGTATCCTCGAAGCGCGAGCCGAGGCCGGTGGCCAGCCGGTCGACGGTGCGCACCAAGCCTCGGCCGATCCGGCGCAGGACCCGCCGGGGCAGGCGGGCGTCGAGCTCGGCCAGGCGGGCCTCGGCCGCCGCCGCGTCGTCCCGGGCCGCCCGCGCGGTGGCGTGGCCCGGGCGGCTCTCGGCGACGGTCAAGGAGTAGCCCGCCTCGGCCTCGAACCGGACCGCCGCCGGACCGGGAATGTCGACGAAGTCCGCGGTCACGACCCCTTTGCCAATGGCCGAGTTGATGGCTTCGAAGCCCGACAGATCGCCCGGACCCACTTCGCTTCCCGGGGCCAGGATGCGGTGGCGGTCGACCACGCGACATTTGAAATTGGCCCGCAGGTCCGCGCTGATCAAGTCCTTGGTGTAGCCCGTGCGCGCTTCCAGCTCGCCCAGCTCCTGGAACAGCTCGCCGGTGCGCGCCTCCTGGAACAGCTCGTTGTCGACGAAGTCTTCGAGGGAGTCGGCCGGCGCGCCGGTCATGGAGCCGACCGTGACCCACTCGGGGTCTTCCCCGCGTGCCGCGCCGGCGAGCGGGAGGAGGGCGAGGAGCACGATCGCCGAGCGGCGGCCCGCGACTCGCGTCCGTGGCCGAAATATGCGCTGCTTCACTGCGCCCGATCCTATCCGGATTCCACCGCAGGCCGGCTTCGCGGTGACCCTCGTGACTCGCGGGAGGCGACCTGAAACGCGAGATCGGCCTTAGAGGACAGCCATCCTGGTAGAGTCCCGGCGCCCATGGACCGCTCCCGCCTGATCCCCTTCGCCGCCGTTTCGGTCCTGCTGCTGGGCCTCGCAGGGGGCCTCTACCGCCTGCACTTCCCGCCCGGGCCGGTGGCCGACGAGGCGGGCTATCTGATGCTCACCCAGAGCCTGTGGCACGACCATGACCTGCGCTACGACGAGCACGACCTGAAGCGCGCCTACCAGCTCTGGGACCAGGGGCCCTATGGTCTGATCCTCCTGACCAAGGACGACGGCCACACCCTGTTCTACGGCAAACCCTTCGTCTACCCCCTCTTCGCCTTGCCGTTCTATGGCCTCTTCGGGCCCCAGGGACTGATGATCTTCAACATGGCGTTGATGCTCGCCATGCTGTGGACGGCCTGGCACCTGTTCGCCCGGGAGGGGCGCTGGCACGGCCTGCTGGTAGCCGGTTTCCTGTTCGGCTCGGCCTTCTTCGCCTACACCTTCTGGCTCCATCCGGAGGTGTTCAACGGCGCCTGCCTGTTCTTCGCCCTCGCCGCCTGGCACGCGGTCCGGAAGAAGGAACGTCCCGGGGCGCGAGACCTGCTCTTCATGGCCGGCGCCGGCCTGCTGATCGCGGCACTCTTCCTGTCGAAGGAGGTGCTGGTGATCCTGGGTTTTCCGATCGGGATCGACCTCTTGATCGGCCGGCGGTGGAAGGCCCTGGCCGCCTTCGTGGCCGCCGGAGCGCTCGCCGGAATCGTGCTGATCGGGGTCCAGTGGTCCTCGACAGGCACCTGGAGCCCCTACCGCGACGCCCAGCGCAGCTCCTTCGACAAGTCCTTCCCGCTCGAGGGCCCGGACCGCTTCTTCAGCGTCTACCCGGGCACCAGCTTCGGCTCCTGGTCGGGGATCGAAGTCTCGACCACGCCGAAAATCTTCCTGCGAGATCTCGGCTACTTCCTGGTCGGTCGCCACACCGGTCTGCTGCCCTATTTCCCCTTCGCGCTCCTGGCCCTGGCGTCGTACCTGTTCGGCCCTCGGGATCGCTCGCGCCACCTGCTGTTTCTCGCCGTGGCGGGGTACTCGGTGTTCTTCCTGCTGGTCCGGCCGGACAACTTCCACGGCGGGGCGGGTTTTCTGGGCAACCGCTACTTCGCCTCGATCTACCCGGCGCTCCTCTTCCTGCCCGGGCGCTGGCTGACCGGCGGCGCACTCGTGGCCACCTTCGCCGCCGTGGGGCTATGGACGGCGCCGGTGGTGGCGACGCCGGTCCAGCAGGTGGCGCCCGAGTTCGGGCTCCAGGTCCACGCCCGGATGCCGGCCTTCCAGGCCCTGCCCCTCGAGCTGACCCTCCTGCCCTGGGGGCGGATCCCGGGCTATTTCGTCCAGACCTGGGGAGACGCCCTGTGGGTCGTGCCGAAGGAGAACTTCTTCGTCGGCGAGAAGAACTCGGAAGGCGTATGGGTGCGCGGCGGCTCCAGGTCCGAGATCTTGCTGGTGACCACGAAGCCCCTCGAAACGCTCAAGCTCGAGGTCGGCTCGGTCTCCGGCGAGAACGTGGTGACCCTCGCGAGCGACCGGGACCAGGTGACCATCCACATGGACACGCCCGGCAAGCGGGTGGGCACGCCGGTGACGCTCCGGCTCGAGCCGGTGGCCGAGAACCTGCGGGCCTTCTTCCCGGACGGCGAGTACTTCTACCGCTTCGAGCTGACCGTCAGCGACGGCGTCATGCTCTCGCGTCGGGACAAGAAGAACCCCGACGAGCGGTACCTGGGGGCATTTCTGCGGTTCTGATCGCGCTTGGCCCCCCCTTGGGCCGCCCTTTGGGGTCCCCTCGTTGCCCTGCTAAGCTCCCCTTCATGCGCCATATTTTCCTCGCCTTCCTCTTCCCCGCCGCCCTCGCGGCACAATCGTGGGTCGGCCCGGCGGCGGTTACCGTCGAGGTCGAGGACGCCAAGGGCAAGCCGGTGGCCGGCGCCGAGGTCACGCTGACCTACGCCGGGGCTTCCGCGGACGAAGGAGGACCGGGGCTGGTGCCGACCGACGCCCGGGGTCGTGCCACGGTGCGCGGGCTGGCTCCGGGCGTGTGGCTGATCGAGATCCGCCATCCTGCCTTCATGGTCTACAGCGCCGACCTGGCCATCGAGCCCGGCAAAGCGGCAAAGGCTTCGAACGCGGCGCTCCTGAAGGCGGGGGCTTCCTTCGAATCGTTCAAGGTCAAGTTCGCCCGGCCCGAGTCGGGCGCTCGCGCTCCCGAGCCGGCCCCGACTCCCCCACCCGCACCGCGGCCGGAGCCCAGGCCCGCGCCGAAACCCCAACGCCCCGAGTCGCCCTCCGCGCCAGTCCCCGAGCCGACGCCAGCGCCCACGCCTCTACCGGCTCCGGCACCGGCTCCCGCACCGGTCGAGAGGCCCAAACCCTCGCCTCCGGCTCCCGCTCTGGACGTCCGGCCCGCGCCGACCGCCCGGCCGACCCCAGAGGCGCCCAAGCCGGCTACGCCGAAACCAGAGCCCACTCCGGCACCGGCTGCCGCGCCCGGGGTCATGCCGCCGCCGCCCGCACCGCCGCCGCCACCGCGACTGCGATCCCATCGGGACGGCAGCTGCCCCGAATGCCAACCGGGCGAGTGGGCCATCGACGCCCGGGTGCCGGCGGGTTCCGGCGGACCGGGTTGCCCGACGGACGTGGCGGCGCGGATCGCCACCGCCCTGCCCCCAGAGGCCGCGGCCCTCGCCGGCCGGGCGCTGGCCCTGCGCGAGCCCGCGAGCGGCGCCTTCCGGCCCGAGGCCGGCGGCCTCGGGGGCGCCTTCGGCGAGCTCGCCGGCGGCGGCCGGTGCCAGGTGCTGGTGGCCTTCGTGCCGGCCCCGGCCAAGTTCATCGGCTTCCAGTTCCAGGGCCGCACGGCGACCGATACCGCGGCCTGCACCCCGGACGGCGCCTGCACCGGCGGCGGCAAGTTCTTCGGTCCGCCCGTCCTCAAAAAGAACGCCACCGGGACTTTCGTCGCGGTGGCGTTCGAACGGAGCGCGGACGGCTCGGGTGTCGTCGAGCCCGAGCTGGTGGTCTATTTCTCCCAGCAGGGTTGGAAGCCGCCAGCCCGATGAGTTCGGCCTGCACGGAGCGGCCGAGCCTGAGAGGCTGACTCAGAATCCGAGTCCGGACGTGTTTCGGCCTCCTCGGCCGGCCCGGCAGCTACGTGGGCACGAAGCGGATGGTCAGGGTGTAGCGCACCTCGACCGGCTTGCCGCCCTCGGTGGCCGGCTCGAAGAGCCACTGGCGGACCGAGTCGACGGCGGCGCCGTCGTAGGCCGGGTGCAGGCCGTGAAGGACCTTGATGTCGCGCACCTGGCCGTCGGTGCCGATCACCACCTCGAGCACCACCGTCCCTTCGAGATCGCCCGCGTCCCTGGGGTACACCGGGTCGGTACGGCGGATCAGCCGCGGCGGCGTGACATCCGCGGCCTTCACCTCGGCCGGCGCGTCGATCGCCCGCGGCTCGACCACCAGGAAGACGTAGGGCGCCTCCGGGCCATCGAGCATCCCGACCACCGAGCGCCGGCCCCGGATCACCGTCACCGGCACGGTGTGCACCGTCTGGGCGCCTTGCCGGAATCGCACCTGGTAGGTGGCGTGCTGGTCAGTGACCTCGAGCAGGGCCACGTTTGGGACGAAGGACGAGCGCGACGACGGAGCCGGAAGGTCTTCCGGCGCGCCTCCCGCGTGCAGCTGCTTCTTCTGTTCGTAGCGGATCTCGACCTGGCCGAGGCGCATCGTTTCCCGCAGCTGCTTGGCCAACACGGCGAGAATCTCGCTGCGTTCGAGGGTGCGGTCGACGGACGGCGCGGTGTGGTCGGGAATCACGGTGCCCGGAATCATCGCCACCGCGGAGTCGGGCTGGTCGGGAAAGCCCACCAGCAGGTTGAAGGTGGTCACCAGGGACCGCTCTTCGGCCGCCGCCGGCAGGGCACAGGCGAAGGCGAAAACGAGCCCGATCGGACCGAGGACGAAGGGAAAGCGATTTCGTTTCATGACGGATCCTTCCCCGCACCACCGGTCTCGCCGGGCAGCGCGAAGTAGAGGGTGGTTTCGGAGTCGAGCGCGAACACGACCACTCCCGAGGCCACCGGCGCCGGCACCGGAGTCGGGGGGATCGAGGGGAGATTCGAGTGGTAGAGCGCGAGGCCGAGAGCGGCGAAAGCCGCGGCGGCCAGCCAGGGGCGGAGATCGAAGCGCCGAGACCGAGGCTCCGGCGACGTGAGCCGGGCGACCACTCGGGCCGCCGCGAAGGGCGCGGGCGTCGAAGCCGGCTGGGCGGCCAGCGCGCGCAGGGCGTCGTCGAAGGACTCGGGGTCGCGGATTTCTCGGTCGGTCATGGTGTGCCTCCGAGCGCCGAAGCGGGCGCAATGGCAGGGAAGCGGGCGAAGTGGCGGGCCAGGGCCTCGCGCGCCCGACGCCGATGGGAGCGCACCGAGGCCGGGGCGATGTCGAGAAGCGTGCCGATCTCGGAGTCGGAGAGCCCCTCGACCACCGTGAAATGGAGCACCGCGCGCTGGCGCGGGGCAAGCAGAGCCAGCAACCGGGCCGCATCGACGCCCTCGGTACCGGGGGCGGCAGCACGCGGCTCGGGTGCTGCCCCGAGCGGCAGCCAGGTCAGCCAACGCCGGCGCCAGCGCAGAGCTCGGCGCAGCAGGGAGCGGGCGACCCAGGCGGAGAACGCCCCCGCATCGCGCAGCTCGTCGAACCGGTGGAAGAGGTGCAGGAGAGTGTCCTGAACGAGATCCTCGGCCTCGGCCTCGCCGGCCACCGAGCGGGCCAGGCTCACCCAGCGCTGCCATTGGCTCTCGACCAGCTCGCCGAAGGCGGCGCGGTCCCCGGCGCGAGCCCGAGTCACGAGCTCGACCCAGTCGGTGCGGGGGGCGGGGGCGGCGGTCATGCTCGGTAGAGCCCCGCCAGGCCTCGAACCGTGTACGGCCCCTTTCGAGCTCGATTCAGTTCGCGGCCGGCTCGTCGTCCTCGGGCTCCACCGGCCCACCGCTCATGGCGAGCAATGCGGAGAGGACCTCGGCCCGTTCCAGGGGGCCCTCGGCTTCGAGCAGGGCCTGTTTCTCGGCGGGAGCAAAGGGCAGGGCCGCGGCCAGGCCGTTGACCAGCTGCGGCGGCGGGATGTTGCGCAGCTCGTCGATGTCGACCTCGAGACCGTGGGTAGCGCCGAAGGTGCGCACGCCGGCGAGGAGCGGCGCCAAGTCCGGCAACACCTCGGCGGGCTCGCGGGCGTCGCCGCCGAACTCGTCGTAGGTGGCTTCGACCCGCCGGTACCCTCTGTGGCCCGGCAACTCGGCCCGGACCCGGAAGCGCGAAAGGCCCACGAGCAGGATCAGGTACCGGCCATCGGGCAGCTTCTGGGAGCGATGAATGCGGCCGGCGCAGCCCACCGAGTAGAGCTGGGGCTCGCTCGCCTCCTCCTCCTCGGTCTCCGCCACCGGCCCCCGGGGTTGGATCATGCCGATCACTCCCGGACCGGCCAGGGCGTCTTCCACCAGATTCCGATAGCGAGGCTCGAAGATGTGAAGCGGCAACGAGTTACCGGGCAGGAGCAGAACCCCGGGGAGGGGGAAGACCGCCAACGCGGTGGGCAAGGGCTCGTCGGTCGTGGGCATCTGGATCTCAGTCTAGACCGGATCGTCAGCCCTCGAGCACGGCCTGATCCCGCAGCTTCTCGGCGGCCGGAGACAGCGGGGCGTGGGTGAGGATCACGCGAATGCCCTCGAGCGCCTTCACGCTCTCCCCCACCGCCTGGTAGAGGGTCACTTCGTTGTAGAGGGTGGCCGCCAGCGCGTTCAAGCGTTCCGTGACCTCGGCCCGATGGGCTCCCTCGGGGAACTTCTTCAGATAGTCGGCGCCGTTCTCGAGCCCATCGAAGCGGGTTGCCAAGCTCTCGAGTCGCTTCTTGGCGACGCTCTGGAGCTCCGGATCGGTGCCATCGTCGGCCAGGGTCTGGAGGGCGGCCAGGGTGGTCAGCACGGGCGCCAGGTTGCGCAGGCCCGCCCGCGCCCGCCGGCCGGCGTCGCTCTCGGGCGCGACATGAAGCACGGCAAGGTATTGGGTGACCGCCTCGGTCGGCTGCTGGCGCCGGGCGTAGGCGTCTCCCAAAGCCAGCGCAACCCGGCCGAGCTCCGGCGCGTCGGGCCAGTTGGCGACGAAAGCTTCGAGAAACGAGGTCTGGTAGACACCGCCCTCGAAGAGCGCCACGGCGGCGGCCCGTTGGCTGTCGCGCTCCTTGATCAAGGCCCCCCGTTCCTCTTCGATCGTCGCCAGGGCCGGGCTGCCCGGATCGAGCTGGCGCAGCGAGTCGGTCGAGGCCTGGTAGCGCCGCAGGAGGGCGCCGTAGTCCCGCTCCGTCGAAAGCTGGGCGAGCAATACATCGCGGGCCTCGTGGAGCCGCTTCAGGCGCAGCTCGGCGGCCACTGGCCCGCGGGGCCAGGCGTAGAGGGCGGCGTCCTCGAGCCCGCGCACGGCCGCGGGGGTGAGGGTGTGCTTGCCTTCGAGGAAAGCCAGGAGCGCCGTTTGGGTGCGCTGGCGAAAAGCCTCCGACTCCTTCGGCACCTGGCGCTTGAGCCCTTCCCCGCGCGCCGCCGCGGCGCGCACCCGGTCGTCCAGAAAGGGATGGGTCTGGAGGTAGCCGTACTCCTTGGTCTGGGGCATGCGGGCGCTCATTCGGGCCATCAGGGCGCGGGTGCCCCCGGGATCGAAGCCGGCGTTGGCGGCCCAGCGCTGGCCCGCTTCATCGGCCTCGTCCTCGTGTTCCCGGCTGTAGCTGCGCAGGAGCACCTCGCCCAGCACCAGGCTGGCCGCCGCCGCGCCGGTGACGACCTGACCCGTCGAAGGCCCCTGGTTGGTAGGGTCGTGGGGGTTGCGCACGCGGCTCGGGTTGATGTCGGTGTACGGGTCGGTGTTGTTGGCGGCGGCGACCATGATGCCCACCGCGAGGGCGTTCGAGAGGATCGAGACCAGCGCCGCCTTCTTGCTCATGCGGCCGTGGTGGTCGAGCCCCACGTGGGCGATCTCGTGACCGAGGAGAGCCGCCAGCATGTCGTCGTCGAGTCCCAGGTCGATCAGGCCGCGGGTGACGAAAATCTGCCCCCCGGGTAACGCGAACGCGTTCGGCACCGGCATGTCGATCAAGTAGAAGGAGACCGGCAGGCCTTCCTCGTCCGCGTGCCGGGCCACCCGGTAACCGATCTCGGCGACCCGAGCCCGCACCGTCGGATCGTCCCACTCGCCCCAGGTGGTCAGGGCTTGTTGGGCCACTTCTTGGCTTTTGCCGAAGATTTCGCGATCGGGAATGGTCTGGGCGGAGGCGGAAGGAACGGTGGTGGGTAGGAACAGCGAACCGGCGGTCAACAGGGCGATCCACGGAAGGAGCCGGGCGTCACGCATGGCGCCCATTGTTGCAGAGTCCATGCCCGCTCATGGTATTTTCCCCGCGCCATGAGCCAGCTCCACCTCGAGTTCCCCACCGCCAAGACATCGATGACCGAGCTCCGCGCCGACCTCGACGCGGCCCTGCACCAGGAGTTCCCCGGCGGCATGATGAAGGCCCATTGGGACGGCGACGTCCTGCGCCTCAAGGGGCCCGGCGCCGAGGGCACGGTCTGCTTCGAGAACGGCTGCCTGGTCGGCCGCGCCTCCCTGGGTGGCCCGGCGCTCCTGATGAGGCCGGTGATTCAGAGCAAGATGGCCGCGGTCCTGAAGCGCGTCGCCGGCTGAAACCTCTAGGATCCCGAGCTTCCCGAATTGCGCACGGCGTGGGCGACCAGGTCGTTGGTGGTGCGCAGGTCGAGCTTGGCGATCAGGCGACTGCGGTAGGTCGAGACGGTCTTGGCCGAGAGCGCCAGCTCGGCGGCGATCTGGCCGATCGTGAAGCCCTGGCCGAGCAGCGCGAGCACGCGCTCTTCCCGCGGTGAGAACCGGCGCCGCGCGGCCGGGCTCGACACCACCAGGCGGGCGGTCAGCTCGTCGGGCAGGGCCCATCCCCCCGTGGCGATGCGCCGCACCGCGCTGGCCAGCTCCTCCGCCGAGGCCGACCGAGCCAGGAACCCGGCGGCGCCCGCTTGAATCAACCGCACCGCCTGGGCGTCGACGCTCTGACCCGAGACGATCAGCACCCGAGTCTCGAGGGCCAGCCGGCGGATCTCGGCGAGCACCTCGAGAGCGCCCCGGCCGGGCAGGTCGGGATCGAGCAGGAGCACTGTGGCGCGCGTCGCCCGCAGGCCTTCGAGGGTGGCGGCGGAGTCCTCGCCGCGACCCGCCACGACGAAGCCCGCCCCCTCGAGCAGACTCCCGAGAGCCTCGGCGACCAGGGTCAGCCGATCCGCGACGAACACCCGAATCACGAAAGAGCCCTTCCCATACGGCGGTCATCGTAACACTTGAAGAGAAGATCGAAGCAAACCAGCGGAGCCGGGACGCGGTCCAGAGAGCCTTGCGGTCCCCGCTTTCAGGCACAATGCGGCGATGGACGTGCGGAGCCTCTCGCCCCTCGACCCGCTGCTGTTCTTTCCCGATGGCTGGGAGACCCGCTGGTGGTCCGTGGGCGACGTGTTGCGGCGGGTCGCCGCCGGACGGGCTGTCCTCGCGGCCCTCGGCCTGCCTCCAGGGGCCGCGGTGGCCCACGCCGCCACCCACCGGCCCGAGGCCCTGGTGGCGGATCTGGCGATTCGCGCGGCGGGCCTGGTGCCGGCGCCGCGCGCTCCCCGAGCGGACGCCCGGTTGCTCCTTCCGGGCGAGGAGGTTGCGACCGCCGGACCGACGGTGACCCTGCCCGGACTGGACGACGCGCCGCCCCTCGAGCTTGGCGCGACGCTCCTCGTTCCTCGGAGCGACGTGCTCTACCCCTCCGGCGAGCGCGAGAGTGCCGCCACCGGCGCCGCCCGGGCGGAAGCCCTGGTCACCGCCTTCGAGGGCGGCCGCCGACGCCCCATCGCCCTCACCGTGGCCGATCCGTCGGACCCCGAGCGCCGCGCCCTGGTCGACGCCGCGCTGTCGGCGGGCGCCGCCCTGTACCTCGAATACGACGCCGAGTTCCTGGCCGGCTCCGCCCTCTGGGCGCGCCCGACGCTGATCGCCGTCAAAGCCGGCGAGGAGCGCATCCTCTCCGCCGCCCTCGCCCACGCCGACCCTCGCTCGCGAAGACGCCTCATGGCCCGGCTCGAGACCCTCGTCCTTCTCGGCAACGCCCGCCTGGGCGTCGACACGCTGGCCGAGTGGTCCGAAAAAGGGGTGCGGGTGGTGGCTCCGTGACGGGTCGGCCGCGCATCGTCGTGCTGGGCGCGGGCTTCGGGGGGCTCTTCTTCGTCAAGGCGCTGCGGGAAAAGGACGTCGACGTGGTGCTGGTCGACCGCCAGAACCACCATCTGTTCCAGCCGCTCCTCTACCAGGTGGCCACCGCGGGTCTCGCGGCGCCCCAGATCGCTCAGCCAATCCGCCAGATTCTCTCCGGGCGCCGGAACCTGCGGGTGCTCCTCGACGAGGTCACCGCGGTGGATCTCGACGCCCACGAGGTGCGCCTCGCGGGCCGGACCGAGCCCCTCCACTACGATTTTCTGGTGCTCGCCCTGGGCGTCGTCAACGACTACTTCGGTCACCCGGAGTGGGCTCACCATGCCCGCGGGATGAAGTCCCTGGAGGACGCCGCCAACATCCGGCGGGATCTGCTCCTGGCCCTCGAAGCAGCCGAGTCGAGCTCCGACCCGGAGCGGGTCCGGCGGCTGCTCACCGTGGTCGTCATCGGCGGGGGCCCCACCGGCGTCGAGCTGGCGGGGGCCATCGCGGACCTCGTGCGCCATGCGCGGCGGGACTTCACCCACATCGAGCTGGGGGTGACCCGCGTCGTGCTGGTGGAAAAGGGGCCGCGGCTCCTCGCCCACCTGCCGGAGGAGCTGTCGGCCTCGGCGGAGCGCCAGCTGCGAGCACTCGGAGTCGAGGTCAAGACGGGCGTCGGCGTGGCGGACATTCAGGCGGGAAAGGTCGCCCTGGACGACGGTACCGAGCTTCTGGCGGAGACCATCCTGTGGGCCGCGGGCGTGCGGGCCGTGCCCCTCACCGCGGGCCTCGGCGTACCCCTCGACCGGGCCGGCCGGGTGCTGGTGGAGCCGGACTTGACCTTGCCCGGTCACCCGGAAGTCCTGGCCCTCGGCGACCTGGTCAGCCTGGTCGACGCCAAGGGCGTGCGGGTGCCGGGCGTATCCCCGGCAGCCATGCAGATGGGCGCCTTCGCGGCGCGCGAGATCCGCGCTCGACTGCGCGGCGCGGCGCCGTCCCGGACGCCCTTCGTCTACGTCGACAAAGGCTCCATGGCCACGATCGGAAGGAAGGCCGCGGTGGCTCACCTGGCGGGCCTGAAGCTCTCCGGCCTCCCGGCCTGGTTCGCCTGGCTCTTCGTCCACCTGCTGTTCCTGATCGGCTTCCGGAACAAGCTGCAGGTGGTGGTCAACTGGGTCTCCGCCTATCTCTTCTACCGCCCCGGTGCGCGCGTGGTCAGCACGCCCGAACACCGCGACTGACCCCCTTCTCCAGCTCGCGAACGGGAGGAGGCCGCCCGCCTCTGGACACGCCCCCGCTCTCTTCCGGTAAGCTCGCGAGCGCTTCGCGGGCCGTCCTGGCCGGCCGAAGTCCTCGCGAAAGTCCACATCATGACGACCACTGTCGAACCTCGCCTTTCCCGCGGTCTTCGGGACCTTCTGCCCGAGGCCATGATCGCCCGCCAGTGGATGGTCGACACCATCCGCGGGGTCTACGAGCTCTACGGTTTCTCCCCGCTGTCGACGCCGGCCATCGAGTACCTGGACGTGCTGCGCGGCTCCGCGGCGGGCAACGAGGCCCAGCAATCGATCTTCACCGTCCAGAATCCAGAGGAAGAGGCGCTCGGCCTGCGCTTCGACCTCACCGTGCCGCTTGCCCGGGTGGTGGCCCAGTATCGGGATCTGCCCTCGCCCTTCCGGCGCTACCAGGTGGCCCCGGTATGGCGGGCCGACAAGCCGGGCGCGGGCCGCTATCGCGAGTTCACCCAGTTCGATCTCGATTCCGTGGGGGTCGTCTCGGATGTGGCCGACACCGAGATTTTGGCCGGCATGTGCGACACCCTGACGGCCCTGCGGGTGGGCGGGTACCTCGTCCGCTATTCGAGCCGCGGCATCCTGAATGCGCTCCTGGCCTACTCGGGCATTGCCCCGGAGAGGGCCACGGATGTCTTTCGGGTGCTCGACAAGCTCGACAAGATCGGGCTCGACAAGGTCCGCCGCGAGCTGACCACGGGCTACAAGGACGAGTCCGGCGACACCATCTCCGGCGTCGGGCTCGAGCACGGCCAGGTCGACAAGATCGAGCGCTTCTTGGCGATCAAGCCGGACGACCGCCGCCGGGTGGTGGGCGAGCTGACCGAACTCTTCGCGGGCGTGGAAGGCGCTGAGGCCGAGATCGCGGTGGTCTCGCGCATCTCCGAGCACCTCTACGCCTTGGGCTACGGCGACGACCAGGTCTCCCTCGACCTTTCGATCGCCCGCGGCCTGGCCTACTACACCGGCCCGGTGTTCGAGGCGATCCTCACCGAGGCGCCGCAGTTCGGCTCGGTCTTCGGCGGCGGCCGCTACGACGGCCTGGTGATGCGCTTCCTGGGCGAGAAGGTGCCCGCGGTGGGGGCCTCGATCGGCGTCGACCGCCTGCTCGCGGCCCTCCAGCACCTCGGCCGCGGCGGGGGCCGCAAGTCGATCTCCCAGGTGCTCCTGACCGCCATCGACCCGAGCCTCGAGCGCGACTACCTGGAGATGGTCTTCGAGCTGCGCCGCGCCGGCATCCCCGCGGAGCTGTACCTCGGTCCTGCCAAGGGCCCGGGCAAACAGATCAAGTACGGCGACGCCTTGGGCGTGCCGATCGTGCTGCTCTATGGTTCGAACGAGAAAGAGCGCGGAGTCGTCACCTTGAAGGACATGGAAGCCGGTCGCGCCCGCGCCGCCGCCATCGAGGCCCGCTCCGAGTGGCTCGAGAAACGGCCGGGGCAGCGCGAGGTCCCGCGCTTCGAGCTGGTCTCGGCGGTGCGCGAAATGCTCGCCGCGATCGACGAGGATCGCCCGCTGTGAGCGCCCCAGCGGACCCCGCCCATCGTCCCCTGCGGCTGGGGGACGAGCCGCTCGGACTGGCGGAGCTGGCCCGCGTCGCGCGAGCCCCCGGCGTGCCGATCGAGATTTCCGCGGCCGCCCTGGCCCGGGTGGACCGGTGCCGCGCGCTCATCGAGTCGGTGGCCGAGAGCTACCGCCGCGAAGTCGAGAAGGGAGCCGCCGGGCGCCCGATCCAGGACTACGGCATCACCACCGGCTTCGGCGAGTTCAAGGACATTCCCATCGCCCCGCGGGATCTCGAGCGGCTCCAGGACAACCTGCTGCTGTCCCACGCGGTCGGCGCCGGCGACTCGGCCCACCCGGACGATCCGGGCAACTACTTCCCCGGCGAGGTGGTGCGCGCGGCCCTCACGATCCGCCTGAACGCTTTCCTCCGCGGCCACTCGGGCGTGCGCCGCGAGGTGGCCCAGGCCGTGGCCGCCATGCTCGAGCGCGGCATCGTGCCGCTGGTTCCGAAGAAAGGCTCGGTGGGCTCGTCCGGGGATCTGTGCCCGCTGGCGCACCTCTTCGTCACCTGGCTCGGGGCCGGCCGGTACTACGTGGCGACCACGCCGGACGAGCTGGTGGCGAAGGGTTTCGACGCGAAGTCCTGGCAGTCCGCCGCGGGGCTGGCCGCGGACCTGGGAGTCGCCCCGCCGCGCCTGAGCTTCAAGGAGGCCCTGGCGCTCATCAACGGTGCCACGTTCTCGGCCGCCGTGCTCGCGCTGGCGGTCCACGATGCGGAACAGCTGGCCGAGACGGCCGACGCCGCCGGGGCGCTGTCGCTCGAGGCCGTGTGCGGCTGCGCCCGCGCCTTCGATCCCAAAGTCCACGCCGCCCGCGGCATGGCCGGGCAGATCAGGAGCGCCGCCCACTATCGCGAGCTGCTCGCCGGAAGCACGCTGATCGAAGCCGCCGGCGCGGTGCAGGACGCCTACTCCCTGCGCTGCGCGCCCGCCGTCCACGGCGCCGCAAGGGACACGATCGCCCACGTCCGGAAGATCGCCGAGCTCGAGATCAACGCCGCCACGGACAACCCGCTGTTCTTCCCCGGTGACGGCGGTGCGCCCCATTCCGAGCCCCCGTGGGACGCCGAGTTCGCCGGCAACGCTCCGCCCGGCCACCGCGGCATCGAGCGCTCCAGCTACTCGGCCGGCAACTTCCACGGCGAGCCCGTGGCCATGGCCGCGGACATTCTCGCAATCGCCGTCGCCGAGCTCGCCAACATCTCCGAGCGCCGCTGCCAGCTGCTCCTCGACCAGCACCACAACCGCAACCTCCCCGCCAACCTGGCCGCCCTCCCCGGCGTCCAGAGCGGCCTCATGATCGCCCAGTACACCGCCTCCGCCCTGGTCTCCGAGAACAAGGTCCTCGCCCACCCGGCCGTGGTCGACTCCATCCCCACCGCCGCCAACATCGAAGACCACGTCGCCATGGCCACCCACGCGGCGCAGAAATGCCGCACCATCCTCGGCAACGCCCAGACCGTCCTGGCCATCGAGCTGCTCGCGGCCGCCCAGGCCATCGACTGGCGGGTGGCCATGGAGCGGTCCCCGCGAGAGAAGCCCGAAGTCGTACCGGAAGCCGACCGCTGGCGCGCCGCCGAAGGCGAAGCGGCGAAGTTCCGGGAGGCCACGAGCGAAGCCAAGCGCGCGGCGATCGCCGAGAGGCTCGGTCGGGGAACGGGCGCGATCTATCTGAAAGTGCGGGAGATCGCCCCCACGGTGGTCGACGACCGGACGATCGGCGAGGACGTGCGGCGGCTGCGGGGATGGGTGGGGGGCCGCTGAGGAGTATGGCCGCCCTATTCCAGCTCCTTGCGGCGATCTCTTTCTGTGTCGCCGTCCTCGTGAGTCCGGTGGCTTTGTGGCTCGGATTCCGGTACCTCTTTCTCACCACCAACTCCACGGTCCTGGGCGACGAGGTCTGGAAGCGACCCCGAGGCGTCGCCGGCTGGTTCTACAACCCTCACAATCGGATCCTTCAAAGCTCCAGGCTCACTCCGGAAGGTCTCGTCTACCGCCGCCAGCTGTGCTGGAGCATCGCGGCCTTCGTCGGTCCAATCCTCGCGGCCTTGCTGTTCAAGGCGATCGCGGAGGCGCTCTGAAGCGGGGCAGACCAGCGGATTCGGGAACATCATCGAGGTCAGGTATTTACCTCTGAAGAGATGCCCCCGCCCCGGCCGGCACAGGGCCGGCCGCTACCAATTTCTTGTTCTTGAGCCCCTCTCCCGCGAAGTGGGAGAGCGGTTGGGGTGAGGGGTTGGGGTGAGGGCGTCGGACGATGGCTCGCTAGCGGTAATCAGGCGGTACTTCGAGTATCATCTCCCGGTGGCCGACTCTCCGAAGAACGCCCCGCGCGGGCGTGCCAGTGCCTCGAACCCGCAGAACCGCTTCGAGCGGATTTCGGTGGAGCTCGACCCGGAGGAGTATGGCGCGGGGCCGGAGCGGGTCGAGACTCGGTTCTTGCGGGACTCGTCGCGCTCGGTCATCGCCACCAACCAAAGTCCCGATGTCCCCTTCGACGCTTCCTTGAATCCCTACCGCGGCTGCGAGCATGGCTGCGCTTACTGCTACGCGCGGCCCACTCACGAGTACCTGGGTTTTTCGGCCGGGCTCGACTTCGAAACCCGCATTCTGGTCAAGGAAGACGCGCCCGAGCTGCTGTTCCGGGAGCTCGCCTCGCGCTCTTGGGTGCCGAAACCCCTCGGTCTTTCCGGGGTCACCGACTGTTACCAACCCATCGAGCGCAAGCTCGAGATCACCCGGCGTTGCCTCGAGGTGCTGGCCGCCTTCCGCAACCCGGTGATGATCGTGACCAAGAACGCGCTGATCCGGCGCGACCTCGACCACCTGCAGGAGCTGGCCCGGTACCGGGCGGTGGGAGTGATGATCTCGGTCACCACCCTCGACGGCGAGCTTGCCCGCAAGCTCGAGCCGCGCGCCTCCCACCCGCGGGATCGCCTCGCCGCCATCAAGGCCCTCCACGAGGGCGGCGTGCCGGTTGGAGTCCTCGTGGCGCCGGTCATTCCGGCCATCACCGACCACGAGATTCCCGCCATCCTCGCCGCCGCCGGTGAAGCCGGCGCACAAAACGCCGGGTTCACCCTCCTCCGCCTGCCCGGTGCCGTCGAAGCGGTGTTCGACGAGTGGCTCACCCGCCATTTCCCCGATCGGCGCGAGAAAGTCCTCGGCCGGCTTCGCGACGCCCGCGGCGGCCAGGTCTCCGACAGCCGCTTCGGTCACCGCATGCGCGGCGACGGCGTCTTCGCCGAGCAGATCGCCGCCCTCTTCCATCACGCCCGCAAGAAAGCCGGCATCGCCAAGCGAGGATTCGAGCTGTCCACCGCGAGCTTCCGCAGGCTGCGGGAGGGGCAGATGGAGTTGTTCGGGTGAGGCGTCGCCCGCGCTGGCCCGCCCGCCACTGCCGCTATACTCGCTTCTCCCTATTCCTGCACTTCGCGAGGCTCGCCCATGGATTCCATCCGTCGTGTCGTCTCTCTCGCCCTTTCCCTCGCCGCGCTGGCCTCGGTGGCCGCGGCGGCCGGTGACGGACCTACGATGGCCCGTACGGGCGTGGTCGTCCAGATCCAGCTGACCCGCTCGGACCAGTTCGGGTTGCTCGAGAATTCGATCGACGTCTGGAGCCATCAGCCCGATTCGAAGACGGGCAAGATCGACGCCTGGGTGAGTTGGGAGCAGCTCGAGGCCCTGCGCGCCGCGGGCCTCCAAGTAGAGCTCGACCCGGCGCGGACGATCGAGCTGGCCAGCCTCGGCCAGCCGCTGCCGGGCCAGGTCTCCGCCGTTCCAGGCTTCCCCTGCTACCGGACGGTCGAGGAGACCTTCGGTGCGCTCCAGACCCTGGCGACGGACCATCCCGACCTCGCCACCTGGACGACCCTCGGCCCGACCTGGGAGAGGATCAACAACCCGCCCACGGGAGGCTTTCAGATCGGCGCACTGGTGATCACCAACGCCAATGCGCCGGGACCGAAGGCGCCCTTCGTCTTGATGGCCGCCATCCACGCCCGCGAAATGGCCACCGCCGAGCTGGCCACCCGCTTCGCCGAGATGCTGGTCGAGGGCTACGGCGTCGATCCGGACATCACCTGGATGCTCGACCACACGGTGATCCACGTGATTCCCCACGCCAACCCCGATGGCCGCAAGCAGGCGGAGACCGGTCAGCTGTGGCGGAAAAACACCAACGGCACCGCTTGCGGTGCGACCTCCTCCAGCCGCGGCATCGATCTCAATCGCAACTCGACCTACTTCTGGGGACCGCCGAGCTCGAGCGGCTCGCCCTGCGACTCGACCTATCGCGGTCCGTCGGCGGTCAGCGAGCCCGAGACCCAGGCGATCCAGAACTACCTCGCCACGGTGTTCGAGGACCAGCGCGGCCCGGGCAACTCGGACGCCGCGCCGGCGGACACCGAGGGCGTGTTCATCACCCTGCACAGCTACACCGGGCTGGTGCTTTTTCCGTGGGGTGGCGGCAACGTGGGAGCCTCGCCGAACGCCGCGGAGCTCGCCACCCTCGGCCGCAAATTCGGCTACCACAACCACTACGACGTGTGCCGGCCGGGGGACTGCCTGTATGAGGCGAACGGCACCACCGACGACTACTCCTACGGCATCTTCGGGGTGGCGTCCTACACCTTCGAGATCGGCACCGCGTTCTTCGAGAGCTGTACGACCTTCGAGAACACCGTGCGTCCGAACAACCTGCCGGCGCTGCTCTTCGCCGCCAAGGCCGCGAGATTGCCTTACCTGGAGCCCAAAGGCCCCGAGGCGGTCGGCCTCGCACTGTCCGCGGCCTCGGTCATCCAAGGCACCCTCCCAACCTTGACCGGCACCGTGGCGGACAACCGCTACGACAGCGGTGGCTGGGGCACGGAGCCGTCCCAGGCGGTCGCGACGGCGAGCTATACCGTGGACGCCGCGCCCTGGGTCGCCGCCGAGGCCTTCCCGCTCGCAGCTCAGGATGGCGCTTTCGATGAGACCGTCGAGGTCGTCACCGGTGCCATCGACACCGCGACGCTCTCCGTGGGTCGCCACCTTCTCTATGTCTATGGCGAGGACGCGGCGGGCAACCGCGGGGTGCCGACGGCGATCTTCCTCGAGGTGACGGAGAACACCGCGATCTTCAGCGACGGGTTCAACAGCGGAGATTTCGCGGCCTGGTCGCCGCCGGATCCCTGAACGGGAGATCACGCGGACGTCTTCTACTCTCGGACGCGTGCCCGGCGCTTCTTCTTCGGCTTCGCGGGAGCGTCGCCGGGCAGCAGTACCTTGCGCTTTTCGGCCTCGGGGTGGCGGCGGAAGAGGATGGCGACGCCGCCGATCGTCCCGACCAGCTCGGAACGGCCGCGGACGGCCACTTCCTGCGCCGCTGCGGCGCGATCGTCGCGCTCCCCCACCAGGCGGACCTTGACCAGCTCGTGGTGCTCCAAAGCGAGGTCAATCTCCCTCATCACGGCATCGGTGAGACCGTGGCTGCCCAACTGAACCACGGGTTTGAGGCCGTGGGCGAGGCCCCGGAGGTATTTGCGCTCGGTGCTGGTGAGCTCGTTCATGGCCGGCGAACCCTACCACGGGCCGTCGTGGGCTTGACTTCATCGTCTATGGGTGCAAGCATCAAGATGCTATGCGCACCACCATGACCCTGGAAGAAGACGTGATGTTGAAACTCAAGGACGAGATGGGTCGCACCGGCGGCAGCTTCAAGGACACCGTCAATCGCGTCCTGCGGGATGGCCTGGCGTTACGGTCGCGGCCGCCCCGGCGGCCGTTCGTCGTGCAGCCGCGCCGCCTCGGACTGCGTCCCGGGTTGAACATCGACAACGTCGCCGAGCTGCTCGACCAGCTCGAAGGCCCGGACCACCGCTGAGGAACGCCGGAATGGACCTGCTAGACGCCAACCTGCTGCTCTACGCCTACGACGAGGAGAGCCCCTTCCACGGCGAAGCGCGGGCGTTCCTCGAGTCGCGCCTCTCGGGCGACGAGCCCGTGGGCATCCCGTGGGCCACGATCCTGGCGTTCCTGCGCCTCGCCACCCACCCGAAGGTCTGCCGGCGGCCGCTGTCGATCGAAGAGGCGGTCGAGATCGTCGACTCCTGGTTCGGATCGCCGGTGGCCTGCGTCCCCGAGCCGACCGACCGCCACTGGACGATCCTGGCCGAGCTTCTCGGCGAGGTCGGCGCGCGCGGCAACCTGGTGCCCGACACCCACCTCGCCGCCCTCGCCCTCCAGCACGGGGCTCGACTGTGTTCGTCCGATCGCGACTTCGACCGTTTCCAGCGCCTCGAGTGGCTCAATCCGTTACGGGAAGGCGGTTGGGTTCACGAGCATCCGGCGGAGTACGAGATCGGGTAGAAGCGAAGCTTGACAAAACTGGAGTAACAGATGTTGACTTCTGTCAGTTGACGACTCTAGACTCGGCTCCACTTGAAAGGAGCCTCGTCATGAAGACCCGTACTCTCGGCCTCCTCGGTCCCCAGGTTTCCGCGCTCGGGCTTGGCTGCATGGGCATGTCCGACTTCTATGGACCGGCGGACCGGACCGAGTCGATCGCCACCCTCCACGCCGCCCTCGACGCCGACGTCACGCTGCTCGACACCGGCGATTACTACGGCATGGGCCACAACGAGCTGCTGATCCGGGAGGCTCTCGCGAACCGGAACCGCGAGCGAGTCGTGCTCTCCGTCAAGTTCGGCGCTCTGCGCGACCCCGCTGGCCGGTGGATCGGCTACGACGGTCGGCCGGCGGCGGTCAAGAACTTCGCCGCCTACTCGCTGGCGCGTCTCGGCACCGACTGCATCGACGTGTACCGGCTGGGGCGGGTCGACCCTGCCGTGCCGATCGAGGACACCGTGGGTGCCATCGCGGAGCTGATCCAAGCAGGCCACGTTCGGCACGTCGGGTTGTCCGAGGCCGGTGCCGCGACGATCCGGCGCGCCCACGCCGTGCACCCGGTCGCCGATCTTCAGATCGAGTACTCCTTGCTCTCGCGCGGAATCGAGGACGAGATCCTGCCCACCTGCCGCGAGCTCGGCATCGCCGTGACCGCCTACGGGGTGCTCTCGCGGGGGCTCCTGGGCGGCCGGTGGAGCCCGGGGCGGACCCTGCTGCCGGGTGACTTCCGCGGATTCTCACCCCGGTTCGCGGGGGACAATCTGGAGCACAACCTGCAGCTCGTCGCGGCCCTCGCCGCCTTCGCGGCAGAGCAGGGGATCACGGTCTCCCAACTCGCCATCGCCTGGGTACTCGGGCGAGGCGAGGACATCGTGCCCCTCGTGGGCGCACGCAAGCGCGAGCAGCTCCAGGACGCCCTTTCCGCGCTCGCGGTGGAGCTCACAGCCGAGGACTCGGCGGCGATCGAGGCTCTCGTGCCCCCGGGCGCCGCGGCCGGCGAACGATATCCCGCCCCGTTCATGGTCCAGCTCGACAGCGAGGCGGGTAGACTGCGCCCTCGATGACCGAAGCGGCACTGACCCGAGAGCGGATTCTCGAAGCGGCGGAGGAGGTCCTCCGCCGCTTCGGCCCGGGGAAGGCCACCGTGGTGGATGTAGCGCGCGCGCTCGGGGTCAGCCACGGGAGCGTCTACCGCCACTTTCCCAGCAAGGCGGCCCTGCGCGATGCGGTGGCCGAGCGTTGGCTGGCCCGGGTATCGACGCCCCTCGAAAGCATCGTCGCGGAAGCGACGCCGGCGCCGGACCGCCTGGCCCGGTGGTTCGGCCAGCTGATCGCCGCCAAGCGCAAGAAGGTCCTCGAGGATCCGGAGCTGTTCGCGACCTACTCTCAGGTCGTGAAAGAGGCGCGGGACGTGGTGCGCGCCCATGTCGAGACCCTCGAGCATCAGGTCGCCCGCATTCTCGCCGACGGCAAGGCACGGGGCGAGCTCGAATTGACCGACCCCGCCACCACCGCCCGCGCGCTCTTCACCGCCACCGGCCGCTTCCACAACCCCGCCCACGCGTCGGAGTGGACCGATCCGGGGATCGATCGCGAGCTCGAGGACCTCCTCGCGTTGTTGCTGCGCGGGCTGGGGGTGGGACGCCCGAGGGGCGCGTGATCGCTCTCGGCGCCGTGTTATTCTCGGCCGAGTCGCACCCGGAAGGAGGCCCCATGGGTCGCCGTTGTTTTGCCCTCCTGGCCCCGCTCGCCTCCCTCGGTTTCTTGGGGGGCGCCGATCCGGCGTTTCCCGACACGGTTCATCTCACCAACGGACGGAGCTTCGAGGACGTGGTCGCGGAGCGCATCGGCGATCAGGTCGTCATCCAGATGCCCCACGGCGAGATGAAGCTGCCGGCTTCCCGGGTGGCGCGGATTGACAAGGCCGACACCGTCTATGCCGATTTCCTGGTGCGCAAGAAGGCCCTCGGGGCGAACGCCACCGCGGCGAGCTGGCTCGATCTCGCGCGTTGGTCGCGGGACAACGGTTTCGAGGCGGGGGTGCGCGAGGCGGCGCGGCGGACGGCGGAGCTCGATCCCACGATCGACGGCCTCACGCCCTACATGCGAACGCTCGGCTACCACTCCTACGACGCCGAGGTGGGCCGGTGGTTGACCCAGGCCGAGCTGATGCGGCGAAAGGGTTTCGAGCTGTGGGACGACGAATGGGTGCCGCGGGAGGAAGCCGAGCGCCGGGATCGAGCCCAGCGTGAGGAGCGCGAGGCCAAGGCGGTCGCCGCCCGCGAAGCGCGGGAGGACCGAATCGGCCGGGTGGTCGAGCTGCTGACCCTGCGCGAAGTGGAGCGCCTGGCGGAGGCCCAGCGGGCCACTCCGCCTCCGGCGCCCACGAACTACGGGTTCACCTACTACCTGCCGGGTTACCCGGTGGCGCCGATCATCGTCGTTCCCCACCAGCCCCAGCCGAACCCGTCGCCGGGCGCGCCGGGTTCGCCCGCGCCCCAGCCCGCGCCGGAGCATCGTCGTCTCGGCAACACCTTCGGCTACGACGCCCTGGCCAACCGCCAACCCGGCAGCATCCTGCCCATGTCGGTCGATCCGGGTCCCGGAGGCCCGGAGCGCCGGTGACTTTTTTGGCCGGCTTGAAAGCCGGCCGCTACCATTCCAGCGACAATCTACCGTAGCGGCCGGTCTTCAGACCGGCCGAACACCTGAGAAACGGGCCCGCGGGCCCAGGAGGAGAGCGCCGTGGCCGATGCTCCGAAGCCGACTTTCGAGCCCTACATCGACGCCGAAACCCACATGCGCGAGCTCACGCCGCGCGCACTCATCGCCGGGACCCTGCTCGGCATGGTGTTCGGTGCCGCCTCGCTTTATCTGGTGCTGAAAGTCGGGCTGACGGTTTCGGCCTCTATCCCCGTGGCGGTGATTTCGATCACCCTGTTCCGCTTCCTGTCGAAGTTGGGCTTCAAGGACGCCACGATCCTCGAGAACAACATCGTCCAGGTGGCCGGATCGGCGGGTGAGTCGATCGCCTTCGGGCTCGGCGTCACCATGCCGGCGATTCTCATCCTGGGCGCCAACCTCGAGCTGTACCGCCCGCTGCTGGTCTCGATCCTGGGCGGCACCCTCGGCATTCTCATGATGATCCCGCTGCGGCGGGCGCTCATCGTCCAGCAGCACGGCATCCTCAAGTACCCGGAAGGGACGGCCTGTGCCGAGGTCCTCAAGGCCGGTGCCTCGGAGGAATCGAAAGCCCTGTCCTCCGCCTCGGCTCAGGCCGAGGCGCGGGAGGCCGCCGCCACGGGCCTCTCGGCGGACTCGAGCGCGCGGACGATCTTCGCCGGCTTCGGTTTGGGGCTGGTTTACAAGTCGCTGATGAGCGCCGGCCGGCTGTGGAAGGAAGTGCCCGAGAAGGTGTTCGGGCAGCCGCTCGCCGCCGGCTCGGTGTCGGCCGAAATCTCGCCCGAGCTGACCGGCGTGGGGTACATCATCGGCCCGCGGGTGGCCTCGATCATGGTCGCCGGCGGTGTGTTGTCCTACCTGGTGCTGATCCCCATGATCAAGTTCTTCGGTGCCGCCATTCCGGGCGTCCTCTCCCCGGGCACCGTGCCCATCGGTGAGATGGGGCCCGACGACATCCGCGGCGCCTACATCCTCTACATCGGCGCCGGCGCGGTCGTGGCGGGCGGCATCATCAGCCTGCTGCGCTCGTTCCCGTTGATCTGGGCCGGCCTGCGCGAAGGGCTCAAGGACTTCCGCCGGGGCAGCGGCGCCGTCGCGACCGGAGCCGCCCGCAAGCGCACCGACGACGACCTTTCCATGAAGTTCGTGCTCTGGGGCTGCGCCGCCCTCGTGGTGGCGATCCTGGCCATTCCGAGCCTGCACATGAACATCATCGGGGCGATCCTGATCCTCGCCTTCGGCTTCCTGTTCGTCACCGTGTCGTCCCGGCTCACCGGGGAAGTGGGCTCATCGTCGAACCCCATCTCGGGCATGACCGTGGCGACCCTGCTCCTGACCTGCCTGATCTTCCTCGCCCTCGGCTGGACCGGCGCGGGTTACTTCGTGACCGCCTTGTCGGTGGGCGCCATCGTGTGCATTGCCAGCTCGAATGGCGGCACCACTTCCCAAGCCCTCAAGACCGGGTTCCTGGTCGGCGGCACGCCGCGCTACCAGCAGATCGCCATTCTCGCCGGCTCCTTCGCGTCCTGCCTGGTGCTCGGACCGATCCTCCTCGCCCTGAACAATTCGAACGCCCTCTACGTGCCGATCGCCAAGGTAGCCCCGGCGGGACTGGTCACGAGCGTGGCGGAGCTCGCGGAGACCGCTTCGCCCACCGGCCCCTTCGCCCAGGGCGACAGCCGGACCTACAAGGTCTGGTACAAGACCGACCCGAACGGCGGCCCCGAGGGCAAGTACCTGGTCGACGACGCCGGTCAGGCGGTCTACTTCATGGACCCGAGCATCAACGGCCGGTTTACCGAGATCGAGACGCCGGACGGCAAGACGATGAAGCTGGACCGCTTCGACGCGCCCAAGGCGACGCTGATGTCCTACATCATCAAGGGCATCCTCAATCGCGACCTGCCCTGGGGCCTGGTGCTCTTCGGCATCATGATCTCGATCACCCTCGAGCTGTCGGGCGTCTCGGCGCTGGTCTTCGCGGTGGGCCTGTATCTGCCGCTGTCGACCTCGTCGCCGATCTTCATCGGTGGCCTGGTGCGCTGGGGCATCGACCGCTGGCAGGCCCGCGAGTTCGAGAAGAAGGGCATCCAGCTGACCGAGGAACAGCTCACCGCGGCCGGCGACAAGAGCCCCGGAGTGCTGATGGCCTCGGGCTACATCGCGGGCGGTGCGCTGGCCGGCATCGTGATCGCGTTCCTGGCCGCCGTGCCGTGGTTCGTGGGCCTGAACCAGCGCCTCGGGGAGATCGCGGAGGGCAACCCGTTCCAGAGCGGCGAGTGGGCCGATGTTCTTTCGCTGCTGCCCTACGCGGCGCTGTTGGTGGTGCTGTATCTGGCCGGGCGGGAGCTGATCCTGACCGGTCGCAAGTCCGGGGCGAGGGATTGAAATCCCTCGCAACAACATCGTCCCTGACGGGACGACACCGCCACCCCTCCCCGTTTCCTTCTCTTCGTCCCCGCTCAGGGGACGTCTTCGGTAGCGAGGGATTTCAATCCCTCGCGATTCTTGCGGACCTCTCTCCTCTCGCGTCAGCTCGGTGGCGGACGGTGTGGCCGGCCTACAATGGCCCGCCATGACCGCCTTCCGCACCCTCTTCTCAGCTTTCCTCGCCTTCGGACTCTCGAACCCTCCGCTCGCCGCCCAGGAGCCGCTGCGGCTGATCGTGGTCTCCTGGGACGGCGCCGCCGACTGGGTGGTGGACCGCCTCCTCGCCGAGGGGCGGCTGCCCCATCTGGCGGCGCTCGCGGCCCGGGGCGCGGCGGCGGAACACAGCGTCACCACCTTCCCCTCGAAGACCGCCGCGGGCCACGCGGCGCTGTGGACCGGCTGCGGGCCGGGGACGAACGGCATCACCGCCAATGAGGTACCGGTCTTGCCGAGCGCGGACCACACGGTGCTCGAGTCCCTCCGCGGCTTCAGCTCGGAGGCGCTCCTGGCCGAGCCGCTCTACGTCACCGCCGCTCGGGCGGGCCGTCGCGTGGTGGTGCTCTCGGCCACCCAGTCGTACCCCGAGGGCCCCCACCTGCGCGCCCTCGAGGCCGCGGGCGTGCCGGCCGAGCGCTATCGGTCGGTCAGCGGGTTCGAGCACGAGATCGCTCGGGGCGAGATGGTCAGGGCCGAGGACCTCGGGCCGCCCAGACCCGGCTGGGGCCGGCGCTCCCGCGGTGGGCGGGAGGCGCGGCTCAAGGTCGGGGACACGGAGCTCTTCGTTCTCGCCTACGACGACCGGCGGGACCCGGTGCGCGGGCTCGACACCGTTCTGGTGCGCCAGGGTAGCCGGCGGCCGGGCAGTCCCGAGATCGTCCTCAAGCCGCGGGAAGCCGACGGCCTAGCCGGGGGCTGGAGCGGGCCGTTCCGCGTGGCGAAGGGCAGCCTCCACGGCGGTACCTTCTTGCGGCTCTTCGCGCTCGCGCCGGACGGCAGCTCGATGGCGCTCTACCGGCGAGAAGTGAGCGCACTCCGCGGGGCGATCTCGCCGAAGGATCTCGCAGCCTACGAGCGCGTCTACCCGGCCTTCCACGACGACCCGTTCTGGCTCTACGAGCGCGGCGGCTTCGGCAAACCGCTGCCCGCGGGGGGAGACGGCACGGCCGAGCGGCGGGTGCTCGAGCTGGTGGCCTTCGACCTCGATCTCGCTACTGCCGCGAGCCGCTGGGTCCTCGGGCACTGGCGGCCCGAGGTGCTGTTCCACTACACCCCGATGAGCGACAGCGCCGGCCACACCTGGATGGCCGTGCTCGATCCGGCGGCCCCCGGTCACGACCCGGTCGCGGCCGCGCGGCTGTGGCCGTCCTACGCCCGGGTCTTCGAGCTCCAGGACGCCTGGCTCGGCGCCCTGGTGGCAGCGGCTCCGCCGAGCACGGTGGTGGCCCTGGTGAGCGACCACGGCATGGCGGGAGTGCGCCGGGAGGTCCACGTCAACCGGCTCCTGGCCGACGCGGGGCTCCTGGCGTTTCAGCCAGACGGCGCGGTCGATCTCGCCCGAACCCGCATCGTGGGCGCCTTCGCGGACTTCCAGCTACGGGTGAACGGCACGGAGCGCAAGGGAGGAATCGTGCCGCCGTCCGAGCGGGAGGCGGTGCTCGCCACCGCCGAGGCGGCCCTGCGGGCGGCGCGGGACCCGGCGACCGGCGCGCCCGTCTTCACCACCGTCTTCCGGCCCGCGGACCGGCCCGACCTGCTCCTCGCCGGTCCCCGCGCGGGCGACCAGGCCTACGATCTCGCCCCCGGCTACTACCCCCAGCAGGCCCCGAGCAAGGTCGCCGTGGGGCCGTCCCGAGTGCCCTGGGGCGCCGGCCAGCACGGCTTCCTGCCCGAGCGCCGGGACATGCACGCGATCTTCTACGCCGCCGGCCCCGGCATCGCCCCCGGCCGCCACCTGCCCTCGATCCGCCACATCGACGTGGCACCAACCCTGGCCCGGGTGATCGGAATCCCGGCGCCGGCCGGGAGCTGCGGGGTGGTGGTGGAGCTGGAGTGAAGCCCCGGCGGGGCGACTGCTCGTCCGAACGGCGATCGAACTACATCTGAGTGGGTGTCGGGATCGCTTCCGCGGCAGCACGTTGGCGGGCAGCATGCTGGCCGTAACCGAGGGCGTCGAACTCTGCAGTGGCGGTCAAGTAGTAGCCGCGGGCCTCTTCCTCGCGACCGAGCCGGAGCAGCTCACAGCCAAAGTTGCCGAGCTGAGCAGGAATTGATTTGCGGGCTCCGATCTGGCGGTAGAGATCGAGCGCCTCGTCGAGCAACTCGCGTGCCCGCTCGTCGTCGCCTTCGACCAGGGTCAGCCGAGCCAGGGCCGAAAGGGTGTTGGCTTCGCCGAGGCGGGAACCAACGCCGTGGAAGTGAGCGAGGGCAGAGTCGTAGTGCCGTCGGGCCTCGGGGAACCGAGCCGCGAATCGCTCGAGATCGCCCAAGGCCTGTCGGCTGTTGGCTTCGCCCAGTCGGTCGCCAACGCCGCGGAAATGCTCGAGGGCAGCGTCGTAGTGTCGTCGGGCCTCGGGGAGCCGAGCCTCGAATTGCTCGAGATCGCCTAAGGCCAGCCGGGTGTTGGCTTCGCCGCGCCGGGAATCGACGCTGCGGAAGAGCGCGAGGGCGGCGTCGTAGTGTCGACGCGCCTCGGGGAGACGATCCTCGAATTGCTCGAGATTGCCCAAGGCCAGTCGAGTGTTGGCTTCGCCGCGCCGGGAATCGACGCTGCGGAAGAGCGCGAGGGCGGCGTCGTAGTGTCGACGCGCCTCGGGGAGGCGATCTTCGAATTGCTCGAGATTGCCCAAGGCTTGTCGGGCCTTTGCTTCGCCAAGTCGGTCGCCGAGGCGACCCGCTGCCACCGCAACGGCCTCCAAGAGGATTCGGCGAGGTAGATCATACGAATTGAGCAGGAGATTGCGCCACGAGCCTGCCTGCCTCAAGAGCAAGCGGGCGGCCTCGTCATCCTCGCGGCTCGCCGCGGCGAGCCACTCCCAGGTCGTGGTGAGGTTCTGGCGCTCGGGGAACGAAGCGGGCGAGAGCTTTCCCGTTACCAAGAGTTTGTCGACGGCGGAAATCTGTTCAGCCGCGATCTCCCCTTGGCGAAGGCGCAGGGTGCGCTCGGTCGCGGAATCGAGTTTCCGCCGTATCTCCAGGAACCTGCGCACCGGGGGATCGAGATCGAAGCAGTGGCCGTCGCGCCGCAGCAGGCCGGAATCGAGCGCAGCGCGACGCGGGCCGTCCTCGAAGGCGATTCGCGATTCGTCATCCTCGAGCCGGGCGCCGGTGGCCACTCTGGCGAGATGTTCAGCCGGGGCCCCGGCTGGAAAGAGACGGGCGGCGTGGAGCACGGTGACGGCGGCGGGATCACTCTGAGCCAGCACGTCGAGGATCGCGCCGATCATCTCCTCGAGGGCGGGCTCGAGCTCCCTGCCGAGCAGAAGCCGGAGTCGGGTAAAAGTCTCCTCCCATCCCTCGCTGCCCACGCTCGCCGTGGCGAGATCGAGCAGTTTTGGGTGGCAGCCGGCACCTCGAGCCAGTTTTCCGAGGGCAACCAACCATGGGGCGGGCAGCCACTCGAGTCCGGCCAGGGTAGCGGCCGTCGCGACTTCTGCGTCGACCGGCCCGGCGGGTTCCGGCGGGTTCCGGGCTCCCTGGCACAGCACCTCGTCGAAGGCTCGCGCGAGGGCGCTTGGAAGGTCTAAGGTCTCGAGGTGCAGCCGCCCCCCCTTGGGCACGCCGTTCGTTAGGGGACTGCGGTCCTTTGGCCTCAGGGTCACGAGAGTTCGGCTGCCGCAGCCCGGCTCGAGACCATCGACGACTTGGGCCAGCTCACTCGCGCACCCCTCCGCGACGGACTCGAAGTTGTCCAGCACCAGCAAGATGGGGCTCTCGTTCAGCCTCCGGATCAAGGCCGCGATGGGATTCGTGGCTTCCTCCGATCGCAGCGGCTGGCCCGTGGCGGCAGCGACTGCGCCGAGCGCGACGAGGGCACCCAGCTCGGGCGTTTCCTTGGCGCTGGCCCAGGCGAAGGCCGCGAAACGGTGGGAGGCCCGGAGCGCGGCGTTTAGTGCCAGGGTCGTCTTGCCGACACCACCGATGCCATGGAGCACGAAGACCCGACCACCCGGGCTCGCGAGCCATTCGGCCAGGCGGTACAGCTCGGCGTGGCGGCCGACGAAGCCGCGGAGTTTGCCGAAAGGAGGATCGTTGTGCGGCGTCGCCAGGCGATGGAGCTTCGCGAGTCCCGCGGGATCGTGGGCCGACCGGAGCCGCAAGCCGCCGTCCCCGACGAGGATCCAGTTGGCGGCGCGCGCTTCCGGGTCCTTGTCGCCAAGACCGAGCACCGGGTGCGCCGAACGGATGCGCTCCTTCAGGGACTGCCGGGCCGCCGTGAGCGCCGTGGCCAACGAGTCGCCGGAACCCAACCGGGCATACAGCCGGCCGGCCAGCAGGGCCGATTCGCGGTCGTAGATCGGCTCGCGCATGGCCACTACCGCTTTCGCGACCCCCGCCGCGACGAGCTGTCCCGCTACGTCCGCCGTGGCGCAGGCGTTCAGCACCACCAGCTCCACTCCCCGGCCGCGCAGCTGCCGGATCAGTTCCGAGGTCGTTACCAGCCGTTCGCGTCCGAGATCGTCTTCGAGATATAGCCCCTCGGAGCAACCGTGCCCGGCGAGGTGCACAACACGGGCGCAATGCCCGACCAAGGCGTCGCCCAGCGCCTCCGCCGTCGGCGGCGACAGCCGAACCACGTCCCACGGCGCGCCGCGATTCGAAACCGGGTCCCGTGCCGAAAGCGCCGCCTGGAGAGCTTCCCACTCGCTCCAGACGTCGAGCGCTGCGCCGCCCGGCCGGTCGCTGCCGTGCTCGTTTGCCACGGGCGAGGCAAACACGGCCAACATGCGCAGGCGGTCAGCAGGGGCGGCGCTCTCGCTCTTCATCTTTCGGTGGAACGAGATTGTCGGAGAGAAGGAGTCGCGAAGTAAAGGCCGTCAGCCGTCGGGGCGACCCACAGCAAGACGACGGCGCCGTAGGGGCGGCCCCCCGTGGCCGCCCTCTTCAATCTCCCCCGCCCTCGATCTCCACGATCAGCGCTTCGAGCTGCCCCCGCTCGACCGGATCGGTTTCGAGGGTGAGGGCGCGGCGGAAGGCGGGGAGGGCGGCGGCAGGGTCGTTCAAGTCGTAGAGGTGGATGGCGCCGAGGGTCTTCCACAGATCGAGCCGGCGTTCGGCCAGGCGCAGGAGGCGTTCGTAGAGCTGGGCGGCCTCGCGCGGGCGGCCGAGCTGGTAGGCCGCGCGGGCGGCGTTCTCGAGGGGCACCGGGTCTGCCGGGGCGCGCCGGGCGGCCTCGCGGAAGTCGGCGAGGGCGGGTTCGAGGCGACCGGTGCGGGCGCGGACTAGACCCCGCTCCAGGAACACGTCGCGGTCCCGGCAGCCGGCCGCGATGGCGGCGTCGAGGACGGGCTCGGCGGCGGCGCCATCGCCCCGGTCGGAGAGCAGGCGGGCGAGACCCGCGGCGGCCTCGGCCAGGGCCGGGTCGAGCGCCAGCGTGCGGCGGTACTCGCGCTCCGCCTCGGCGAGCTGGCCCAGCCGGCGCAGCACCCCGGCGGCGTTGACCACCGGCAGGGGCGACAGCGGGCTTTCGGCGCCGGCCTGGCGGAAGAGCGCCAGGGCCGAGTCGAGCCGGCCGGTCTCACGCAGGCAGGTGCCGGCGAGGAGCAGCGCCGGCACGTTCTTCGGTTCCGTGCGGACGATTTCGAGCAGACGCGGGGCGAGGCTCGGGCACTCGCCCCCGGCGGCGCCGAGGGCCGCCCGGTGGAGCTCGTCGGCCACCGCCACCCGCTCCCGCGGGTCGACCAGCCCGAGCTCGACCTTGCCGCCCGAGCCGCCACCCAGATAGCCCAGGCTGGCGAGCTTGGCGAGCTCCTCCTGGGAGAGCGAGTTCTCGGCCCGCAGGGTCGGCTCGAGGGCCTCGCCGAGGCGGCCCAGGAGCTCCTCGAGCTTGTCCTTCCAGCGCGCCAGCGCGGCCGGCTGGCCGGCGCCGAGGTCCCGCGACTCCGCCGGATCGGCGTCGGAGTCGTAGAGGCTGGGGCTCGGCGCGTGGAGGTAGAACAGTTTGTCGTTGCCGAGGCCGCGCAGCGGATACCACCGGTAGGCGAAGAACGGCAGGAAGCTCTCGCTGTAGCTCTCGCGCCCGCAGCGGGGATTCTCGTCGCCGCCGAGGAACGGCGCCAGGCTCGCGCCGTCGAGCCCCGGCGGCACCGGGAGGCCGGCCAGCTCGAGAAGCGTCGGTGCCACGTCCGCGGTGCGCACCAAGCACGGCACCGTCCGCCCCGGGGCCACCCCCGGCCCGGCCACGACGAGCGGCACCCGGCGCGCGGCGCGCTGGAGCAGCAGTCCGTGGGTGCGCTCGCCGTGCTCGCCGAGCATCTCGCCGTGGTCGCCGACGGCCAGCACCAGGGTGTCCGGCGGCAGGCGGGCCAGCAGCCGACCGATTTCGTCGTCCATGGCCGAGATCTCGGCGTCGTAGAGCCGGTGGGGGCCGGCCGCGGCGTCGGCGAAGCGGGAGGGCGGCAGGTACTCCTCGTGGGGATCGTAGTAGTGGACCCACAGGAAGAACGGCGGCTTCAAGCCCGCCAGGGCGGCCAAGGCCGCGTCCGTGGCGGCGCCGGCCGGCCGCTCGGCAACCTGGGTGGCGGCCTCGTAGCCGGTACCCAAGTCCTCGTCGTAGAGCCGAAAGCCCTGGTCGAGCCCCCGCCGGCGCTCGAGCACGACCGCCGAGACGACCGCCGCGGTGTCCCACCCGGCCGCCCGGAACCTCTCGGCCACCGTGGTGTGCTCGAGGTCGAGCTGGAAGGCGCCGTTGTCGCGCACGCCGTGGCGGGGCGGGAAGAGGCCGGTCAGGATCGTGGCGTGGGAGGGCAGGGTGATCGGCGCGGCGGTGTCGCAGCGCTCGAACCGGGTACCGCGGGCGGCCAGACTGTCGAGGTGGGGCGTCCGGGCATAGCGCCAGCCGTAGGAACCGAGGTGGTCCGCGCGGGTGGTGTCGAGGGTCAGGAGCACCACGTTGCCCGCTCTCGGGGGAGCCTCCGCCGAGCCGGCGGGCGGCGGAGCGAGCGTTCCGAGGAGCGCCAGTGGCAGCAGAAAGCGGACTTTCATGGTGGTCCCAGGGGCCGAGAAAATTCCAGGTGACAGCGTGACGGAAAGAGCGTAGCATCCGCGGCGCTGTTTCTCCGGTCAGTCCTTTTTCGGGTTTCGAGCCGCCCCCGGCCGTGGCCGCGGCGTGGCTCGGCGCGCCGACTCGTGGCCGGAAGCACACCCATCTACCGTGATCCGAAACCCTTCGCTCCGCGCCCGCGGCCCGCCCGCCGACCGTTCACCGCTCGGATGACCCCCGTTCGGAATTCCCTACATTGGTTGGTACCCAAGGAAAGAGGAAGAGGAGGATGACTCCAATGTCCCACCGGAAGATCCGCGCCGCGGCCTTCGGCCTCGTCGCCCTGTGCTTGCCCCTGATCCTGCCCGCGTCGCTCGCCGCCCAGATCGTCAAAGCCGACGATCGCGCGGACGTGCTCGGCGCCCTCGCGCTGGTCGATGACCGGCTCTACCCCAACAAGGTCGTCGAGTCGATCGACGACGTCCAGGGCCTGCTCGCCCCCACCGTGGCGCAGACCTGGTCCAGTTTCCGCTCGTGGAACGGCGAATGGACCGCGTCCGTCGACCACCGGAGCGGCCGGATCGAGTCCGCCGACGGTGCCGGCGTGCCGTGGCTGCCGGGTCGCGGCAACGGCTTGACCTTGAACGACATCGCGGCCGACCTCGGAGGCAAGGGCGCGCCCGACCTCGCCACTCTCGAGAGGATCGCCCGCCGGTTCCTCGCCAGCAACAAGGAGCTCCTCGGCCTCGACGACGCGAGCCTGGTGCTCGACCGCGGTCGCTCCGGCCATCCGTCGGACTACCTCTGGTACGTCGATTTCAACATCGTCCGCGACGGCCTGACCGTCGAGGGTTCGCGCGTGGTGTTCCGGGTCAACCACGGCAACCTGATCCAGTTCGGCACCGAGTACGCCCCCGCGGCGGACGTGGCCGTGCCCCCCACCAAGGTCTCCGCCAAGGAGGCCCGCGCGGCCCTCGAGGCCTACATCGGCGGAATCAATCCGGTCACCGACAAGATGCTCGACCCGGGCTCGCTGCACCTCATGGTGGCGAGCGCTCGGGACGAGCGGTATGGTGACGGCTTCGAGTTCGCCAAGGGCTACGGTCTGGTCAAGGTCTGGCAGTTCAGCTTCCGCCGCCAGGGCGTGATCGGCACCTGGCGCGCCCGTGTCGACGCCACCACCGGACAGGTGACCGAGCTGCTCGACGTCAACGACTACGGCCAGGCCACCGGCGGCGCCCTGCCCAACGGCTCGACCACCGCGGTCACCCGCGCCATGCCCTTCACCAACCTGTCGACCGGCGGCTTCGCCAACTCGGCCGGCCTGTTCACCGCCGCGGCACCGACCTCGACGCTGAACGGCCAGTACGTGCAGATATCGGACAGCTGCGGCACGATCTCGCTGGCGGCTTCCGGCGGAAATCTCAACTTCTCGACCAACACGGGCACGGACTGCACCACCCCGGGCGTCGGCGGCGCGGGCAACACCCGTTCGGCCCGCACCCAGTTCTACTGGCTCAACCGGATCAAGGAGGTAGGCCGCAGCTGGCTGCCCTCGAACACCTGGCTGAACGCCAAGCTGGTCGCCCAGACCAACATCAGCCCGGTGTGCAACGCCTACTGGGACGGCGTCAACGTCCGATTCTTCCGGGCTGCCGCGCCCTGCAACAACACCGGCGAAGTGCCCGGCGTGTCGATCCACGAGTACGGTCACGGCCTCGACTCGAACGACGGCAACGGCTCCTCGCCCGACAACGGCACCGGCGAAACGATCGGCGACTTCACCGCCGCCCTCGCGCTGCACAGCTCCTGCGTCGGCCCGGGCTTCCTGTCCTCCAACTGCTCGGGTTACGGCGACGCCTGCACGGCCTGCACCGGCGTGCGTGACATCGACTGGGCGAAGCGGGTCTCGAACGTGGCCCACACGGTCAACAACTACACCCGCACGACCTGCCCCCAGCCCTCGGCCAACAATCCGAACTACGTCGGCCCCTGCGGTCGCGACGCCATCAACCGGGGCGTGACCGCCAACAAGCGCGAGGGCCACTGCGAGTCCTACATCTCCTCCGAGGCATTGTGGGACCTGCCGAATCGGGATCTGCCCTCGCCCGGCACCGGCTCGGCCTGGACGATCACCGACCGGCTCTGGTACCTGTCGCGGTCGACCGGCACCCAGAGCTTCCAGTGCAACACCTCGGCGGCCACCTGGACCTCCGACGGCTGCAACACGGGCTCGATGTTCAAGGTCTTCCGCGCGGTCGACGACGACGACGGCAACCTGGCCAACGGCACGCCCCACGGCGGCGCGATCTTCGCGGCCTTCAACCGCCACGGCATCGCCTGCGCCAGTGACGCGGGGGCCAACGTGACCTTCGCGGGTTGCACTCCGCCGGCCACCCCGACCTTGACGCTGACCGCCGGCAACAACGCGGCGACGGCGTCCTGGACGGCCTCCGGCTCCGCGGTCTACGACCTCTACCGCAACGAGAGCGGCTGCAACGCCGGCTTCACCAAGGTCGTCAACGACAGCGCCACCACCTCCTTCGGTGACACCAACGTGGCCAACGGCACCCCCTACTTCTACCAGGTGGTGGCGCACCCGAGCGGCACCGAGGCCTGCGGCGGCGCCCCCTCCACTTGCCTGTCGGTGACCCCGGTCTCGGGCGGCGGCGGCAACACCCCGCCCACCGTGACGATCAGCGCGCCGGCCAACGGCTCCTCCTTCACCGCGGGCACCGCGGTGACCTTCACCGGCACCGCCACGGACGTCGAGAGCGGCACCCTTACGGCCAGCCTTTCCTGGTCGTCCTCGATCAACGGCACGATCGGCACCGGGGGCTCCTTCTCGACCTCGACGCTGTCCGCCGGCACCCACACCATCACCGCCTCGGTGACCGACGGCGGCGGCCTGACCGGTTCGTCGTCCATCACCGTGACCATCAACGCGGCCGCGGGTGTGCTCACCAACGGCGTGGCGGTGACCGGAATGTCCGGCGCCGCCGCCAGCCAGCGGTTCTTCACCATGGCCATTCCGGCGGGCGCCACGAACCTCTCGTTCGTGACCTCCGGCGGCACCGGCGACCTGGACCTCTACGTCCGCTTCGGCACGCCGCCGACCACGACGGTGCGCGACTGCGCCTCCGAGGGCGGTACCAACGCCGAAACCTGCTCGTTCCCGGCGCCTTCGACGGGCACCTACCACGTGCTGGTGTACGGTTTCGCCACCTTCTCGGGCGCTCAGATCGTGGGCAGCTACACGGCCCCCGGCGGCCCGGTGACGGTGACCTTCTACTCGGTCGGTGCGGAAGACGGCCGGATCTGGGAGAGCGGGGAGACGACCGGTGTCGGCGCCGGCGGCAACTCGACGGACAACAACACCACCGCCATTCGCGTGGGCGACACCAACGTCGACGAGCAGTACCGCTCGATCGTGTCCTTCGACACCTCGTCGATCCCGGACACGGCGACGATCACGGCGGCGACGATCCGGCTGGTCCGGGCTTCGTTGTCGGGCACGTCGCCCTTCACCACCCACGGCTCCTGCGTGGCGGACATCTCCACCGGCGGCTTCGGCGGCGCTGCGGCCTTCGCCATCGCGGACTTCCAGGCGGCCGCCACGGCTGCGAGCGTGGCCACCCTGTCGGCCCCGGCCAGCAATGGCTCGGCCTCGACCGGCACGCTGTCGGCCACCGGCCGCGGTGCCATCTCGAAGACCGCCCGGACCCAGTTCCGGCTCTACTGCACCACGGACGACAACGACGACCTGGGCTTCGACTACATCGGGTTCTACCCCGGTGAGAACGCCACCAACGCCAACAAACCCCAGCTGACCGTCACCTACACGCCCTGACCCTCACCCCAACCCCTCTCCCGCGGAAGCGGGAGAGGGGCCTCTTTCCTCTAGGTCACTCCGGCTTCCACCTCGGAATTCGGCCCGGGGTGTGGGGGGCGAGGGCCGCCTCCAACTTCTTCTCGAGGGTGGCGAGGTCCCCTTCGATCAGCTTGGTGAAGCGGTCGAGCCAGCCGGCGAAGGCCTGGGCAGCGAATTGGTAGTCCTGCTCGTGGGTCTTGGTCGGAGGCGTGGTGGCGCCCCAACTGCCGTAGGTCGCTCGCACGATGCGGTCCGAGATCGACGGCGGTGTGGGCTCGTTGCGACGGGCGAGAGTGTCGTCGCCGTTCAGCTCGATTTCGAGGTCGAGCAGCTGGCGCTCGATCGTCAGGGCGTCCGCGGCCCACTGGGGATCGGCTCCTAGGGTCTCGCGCAGAGCCTTGTGAATCAGCTCGATTCGACCCTTGGTGTCGTCGAGGGTCCGCGCTGCACCGGCCGAGGCCCGCGTCAGGCGGGCGGTCTTCTGCTGGAAGGCCAGCAGCTCGTCCCGGTTGGCCGGGGGCAGGGTGGTCAGGTTCAACGGCACCACCTCGAAGGTCTGGCTGCCCTCGAGGGCGGTGACCTTGCCGTCGACCACCGTCGACAGGGAAACGGAGTAGCGGCCCGGGGCCGCCAGCGGGCCGACCGGCGGCGGACCGAACCGGCGGCCGCCCTCGGCACTGACGGGTGTGAAGGACGGGTAGTGGAGGTCCCAGGTGACGCGGTGGAAGCCCGAGCCGGCCGGGCCGGACAGGTGCCGAACCACGCGACCCTCCTCGTCCTTGATGGTCAGGAGAATCTCAGGGGCCTTCTCCCGCTCCTCCGCACGCAGGGCGTCCCAGGCCGGATAGCTCGGGTCGCCCTTGTCCTCGACGACCTTCTTCTCGGCCTCCTTGCGCTGTTCCTTCTGGGTCTTGATCCCCTCGCGCAGGTAGTAGGTGACGGTGGCCCCGAAGGGCGGGTTCTTGGCGAAGAAGAAGGTCTCGCCCATGAACCCCTTCTCGTTGTCGCCGATGCGGTTGGTCTCGAGGTAGAGCAGCGCGTTCTTGACCGGGAAGAGGTGGCTGTCCTTCTCGAGGGTGGCGAGGTCCGCCTGGCGCAGCGGGGTCATGTCGTCGAGCACGAAGAAGCCGCGACCGAAGCTCGCCAGCACGAGATCGTTCTCGCGCTTCTGGATGGTCAGGTCGCGGATCGCCGTTGGCGGCAGGCCGCCCTTCAGTTGAATCCACTTCTTGCCGCCATCGCGGGTGAAGTAGAGGCCGAACTCGGTGCCCGCGAAGAGCAGATTCGGGTCGGTCGGGTCCTCGAGCACGGTGTAGGCCGGGCTCGTGGCGGGCAGGTCGCCGGAGACCGAGGCCCACGTCTTGCCGCGGTCGACGCTCTTCAAGAGATAGGCCTTGAAGTCGGCGTTCTTGTGGTTGTCGAAGGTGGCGTAGACGACGTTGGCGTCGTGCGACGAGGCCTCCACGTCGGCCACGTAGGTCATCTCGGGCACGCCCGGGAAGCTCTCCTGCTTGCGCCAGGAGCCGCCGCCGTCTTCGCTGATCTGGATCAGCCCGTCGTCGGTGCCGACGTAGAGCACGCCCTCGGCCTTGGCCGACTCGGACAGCGAAACGATGTTGCCGAAGAACGAGGTCGAGGCGTTCTTGGCCACGGTGTCGATCGGCCACACCTTGCCCATGACCTTGAACTTGTTGCGGTCCAGCTGGCGCGACAGGTCCCCCGACACCGGCCGCCAGCTGTCACCGCGGTCGTCCGACCGGTAGAGCCGGTTGGCGGCGAAGTACAGCCGGGTGCGCGAGTGGGGGGAGATGATCAGGGGCGAATCCCAGTGCCACCGGAGGCCCGGCTCGCCGGGGGCGGACTGGGGCTGAATGTCCACCGTGTCACCGCTCTTGCGGTCGAAGCGGACCAGCCCGCCGTGCTGATACTGGGCGTAGAGGATGTTCGGCTCGACCGGATCGACCCGGGTGGTGAAGCCGTCGCCGCCGAGGGTGATGAACCAGTCCTCGTTGCCGACGCCGTTGGCGTTCCGGCTGCGCGACGGGCCGCCCAGGCTGTAGTTGTCCTGGGTGCCGCCGTAGACGTAGTAGAAGGGCGCGTCGTTCGAGACCTCCACCCGGTAGAACTGAGTAATCGGCAGGTTCTCGAAGAAACGCCAGTTCTTCCCGCGATCGAAGGTCTCGTAAAGGCCGCCGTCGCAACCGACGAGCAGGTGATCCGTGTCCCGGGGATCGATCCACAGGGCGTGGTTGTCGACGTGCTTGGACTGCTCGCCGAGGCGGGACATGGTGGCGCCGCCGTCTTCGCTGACCTGGACGAAGACATCCATCCCGTAGACCCGGTCGACGTTCTTCGGGTCGGCGTAGATCTCCTGGTAATACTGGGGGCTGCTCGCCACCCAGGAGCTGCGCTTCTCCCACGAGGCACCGCGGTTGGTCGAGCGATAGAAGCCGCCGTTGTCCCGGGTGGCCTCGACGGTGGCGTAGAGCACGTCCGGGTCGACCGAGGAGATCGCCAGGCCGATGCGTCCCAGATCCCCGCCGGGCAGGCCCTTGGCGATCTTCTCCCAGGTCGCGCCACCGTCCGTGGACTTGTGGATGGACGATTCCGGACCGCCGTCGATGAGCGTCCACACGTGGCGGCGGCGCTGGTAGGAGGCGGCGTAGAGCACGTCCGGGTCGCGCGGATCGAGCACCACGTCGGTCACGCCGGTGTGCTCGCTGATCGTCAGCACGGCCTTCCAGGTCTTACCGCCGTCGGTCGTCTTGTAAAGCCCCCGGTCGCCGCCGGGGCCCCACAGCGGACCCTGGGCGGCCACGTAGACCACGTCCGAGTCGCGCGGGTCGATCACGATCTTGCCGATGTGCTCGGAGGCCTTGAGCCCCAGGTTCGTCCAGCTCGCACCGCCGTCGACGCTCTTGTAGACGCCGTCGCCCCAGGACACCGAGCGCTGGCTGTTGTTCTCCCCGGTGCCCACCCACAGTACGTGGGGGTTCGCGGGATCGATCACCACGCAGCCGATCGAGTAGACGCTCTGGCCGTCGAACACCGGGGACCAGGTGGTTCCGGCGTTGGTGGTCTTCCACAGGCCGCCGGCCGCCGCGGCTACGAAGAAGGTCGAAGGATCCTCTGGGTGGACCGCGATGTCGACCAGGCGCCCGGAGGTCAGGGCCGGGCCGATGGAACGGAACTCGAGGCCCGAGAAGGTTCCCGAGGACAACAGCTCGGGCTTTTTCTCCTCGGTGGCCTTCTTCTCTTCGGGCTTCTTCTTGGCCCAGGCGGGCGGCGCCGCCACCAGCAAGGCGGCCAGGGCGAACAGGGCGAGAGCGGTTTTCCGCACGAAATCTCCCTTCATCGGCGATGGGAACGAGGGCGCGCCCCCAAAGGGGCGGGATGACGCGATCTTCCTAGTTACGGCCCGGGGACGGAAGGGTTGCGCACCCGCCTCCCGCCCCGGCCGGGACGAGCCCGGCCGCTGCCCCAGGAATCCGTCGTTTTGGGCAGCGGCCGGGCTTGGCCCGGCCGGCGGCAGCGAGGGAGAGAGTCCGCAAGAATCGCGAGGGATTGAAATCCCTCGCTACCGAAGACGTCCCCTAAGCGGGGACGAAGAGAAGAAACGGGGGGGCGGTGTCGTCCCGGCAGGGACGATCGTTGTAGCGAGGGATTTCAATCCCTCGCGCCCCCTCGGCCGCTCCCTTTATTTCTTCACCATCACCGGCTCGGCACCCTTTTCCTTGGCCAGCTGGTTGAAGGCCGGCAGGTCGGTCGACCAGATCGCCTCGAGCTTCTGCAGCTCGGCGTCGATGGCGGCCTCGAGCTCCTTCCTCACCTCGATCATCTGGGCGGTGGGGCCGAAGTCCCCCACCTTGGCCAGCTGGAGCACGCTCGCGAGCTTGTCGTTCAGGCGGATCGGGAAATTGAGCGGGTCCTGCTGGCTCTTGTTCTTGGTCTGGTAGAGCACTTCCTCAATGGTGCTGAGCTTCTCCTTGAGCTCCTTGGCCGCCTTCTTCACCGCCTCTTCCTCGGCCTGGTCCTTGAAGCGCTTCGAGACGCCCTCGATCTGGCCCTTGGCGTCGCGGATCTTGGCGATGGCCTGGTGGGTGGCGGTCAGCTTGTCGCGCACGCCGGCCACGAAGTCGTACTGGGCCCGGTAGTCGTCCGGGCTGGCCGAGGCCCGCGGGTCGCGCTTGACCTCGAAATCGACTTCGGCCGTCCACTCCCCCACCGTGAGCTTGGCCCGATAGTGGCCGGGAATCGCGGCCGGACCCTCGAGGCCGTCGTTCCACAGGATCATTCCCGGGAACCGCTCGGCCGCGGCCGTGGATAGGTCCCAATGGAAGCGGTTGAGGCCTTTCGCCACGGGCAGGAGGGCCAGATCCTCGCCCTCCTCCTCGTCCTCGTCCTTCTTGGCCTCGCCCTCGGGCTTGCGGGTGTAGGTGCGCAGAATGGCCCCGGCGCCGTCGAAGATCTCGAGCTGGACCTTGTCCTCGGTCTTGGGCGCCTCGGCCAGGAAGTAGTACAGCCCGGCGCCGGAGTACGGGTTGGTTCCGGCGTTGACGGGCTTGTCGATCCGGAAGCTGTCGAGCCGATAGCTCGGCCGGGGGGCGAAGAAGTGGTTCCGGGAGGTGTTCTCGGGGCTCGCCTGGCGCAGCACCGAAAGGTCGTCGAGGATCCAGTAGCCGCGGCCCTGGGTGGCGACGATCAGATCGCCGTCCTTCACTAGCAGATCGGTCACGGGGACGATCGGCAGCTTCAACTGGAACGACCGCCAGCTACCTCCTTCGTCGAACGAGACGTAGACGCCCCGCTCGGTTCCGGCGTACAGCAGGCCCTTGCGAACCGGGTCGGCGCGCACCACGCGGGTGAAGTGGCCGGGATCGATGCCAACGACGATCTTCGTCCAGCTCTTGCCGTAGTCCGAGGTGCGGAACAGATAGGGCTGGAAGTCGTTCGACTTGTAGGACGTGGCGGCCAGGTACATACCCCCCGCCTCGTGGGGGCTCGGGTCGAGACTGTTGACCTGGGTCCACTCCGGCAGGCCACGGGGGGTCACCTCGGTCCAGGTCGTCCCGGCGTCGCGGGAGACGTGGACGCGCCCGTCGTCCGAGCCCGCCCACAGGACCCCCGCCGCGAGCGGCGACTCGGCGGCCGCGAAGATCGTGCCGTAGTACTCGACGCTGGTGTTGTCCTTGGTGATGGGGCCACCGGACGGGCCGAGCTTTTGCGGATCGTTGCGGGTCAGATCGCCGGAAATCCGTTCCCAGGAGGCGCCGCCGTTCCGGCTGCGGAACAGCACGTTGGCCGCCGCGTACAGGGTGTTCGCGTCGTGGGGCGAGAAGAAGATCGGGAAGTTCCACTGGAAGCGGTACTTCTGGTCGAGGGCGCCGGCCCCCATGGGGTCGTTGGGCCAGGGGTTGACGGCCCGCTCTTCGCCGGTGCGGTGGTTGGTCATCACCAGGAGACCGCCGTAGGAACCGCCGAAAACCACGTCCGGGTCATCCGGCTTGGCCACCACGAAGCCACTCTCGCCGCCCGCCGTGGGCTCGAAGTCGCGCGGACCGATGGCGCCGCCGTCCAGCGAGCGGGAGCGGATGCGGATCGCCGAGTTGTCCTGCTGGCCTCCGAGCAGCCGGTAGGGAAAGGCGGTGTCCGCCGAGACCCGGTACATCTGGGGGGTCGGCTGGTTGGTCTGCACGCTCCAGGTCTGGCCGCCGTCGAACGAGACGTTGGCGCCGCCGTCGTTGGACTCGATCATGCGCAGGGGATTCTGGGGATCGATCCACAGGTCGTGGTTGTCGCCGTGGGGCACCCGGATGCGCTGGCCGAAGTTGCGCCCGCCGTCCTTGGAACGGTGGAAGCCCACGTTCAGCACGTAGACCTGCTCCTGGTCCTTGGGATCGGCGTAGATCCGGGTGTAGTACCAGGCGCGCTGGCGCAGGTTGCGGTCCTGGTTGGTGCGGGTCCAGGTCTTGCCGGCGTCCTTCGAGCGGAACACGCCGCCTTCCTCGGCCTCGAAGATTGCGTAGAGGTTGTCCGGGTTCGAGGGCGAGACGGTGATGCCGATGATCCCGAGGGGGCCCTTGGGCAGGCCCTCGTTGGCGGTCAGGTCGGCCCAGGTGTCGCCACCATCGGTGGACTTCCACAGCTTCGAGCCCTCGCCGCCGGACTCGAGGGTGTAGGGCATCCGGCGAACCCGCCAGGTGGTGGCGTAGAGGATGCGCGGGTTGGTCGGGTCGAGGATCAGGTCCACCGCCCCCGCGTCCTCGTTGGCGAAGAGCACCCGGTCCCAGCTCTTGCCGCCGTCCTTCGACCGGTAGACCCCGCGGTCGGGGCTCGGGCCGTAGAGGTTGCCCAGCACCGCCGCGTAGACCAGGTCCGGGTCCCGCGGGTGGATGCGCACCCGGGGAATGTGGCGCGCCTTGTCGAGCCCGACCTTGCGCCAGGTGCGGCCGGCGTCGGTGGACTTCCACATCCCGTCGCCGTGGGAGACGTTGCCGCGGACGGTCTTCTCGCCCCCGCCCACGTAGATCACGTTCGGGTCCCACTCGGAGACCGCCACGGCGCCGATGGAGCCGCCGAAGAAGCCGTCGGACACGTTCTTCCAGCTCCGCCCGGCGTCTTCCGTCTTCCACACCCCGCCGCCGGTCGAGCCGAAGTAGTAAAGGTCCGGATGGCCCGGAACGCCGGTCACCGCCGCCGATCGGCCGCCGCGGTAAGGGCCCACCTCGCGCCATTCGAGCGCCTTGAGCGCACCGAGGTCGATCTCGGCGGCCTTCGGCGGGGTCTTCTGGGCCGGGGCGGCCAGCGACGGAACAGTGGCGAACAAGGTCAGCGCCAGGGCGAAACGGAGACGAAATCGGGGCATCGGAACCTCCTCGACGGGAACCAGCGGGATCGCGGGCAAGTCTACCCGTACAGGTACGGCGGCGGCCTCGGCAGGTTCTGGGCAGGTAGTTGCAGAACTTTTGTCACAGATACGAACCGCGATGCACTTCAATTCTCTAGAGACCGACTGCTTCGCGACCCTTCGATGGGCACGGGCTGGACCTGGCTGGTTCCGCCCGTTGGGGGGTTTTTTCCCGTACGTTGACCGAAAAAGGAGTCTCGTGATGTCTGTGAAACGCCTCCTGCTCCTCGGTATCTGTGGACTTGCCCTCGCCGCGAGCCCGGCGCTCGCCATCGACCGCATCGCCCCGGGCTTCGATTCCTGGATCACCCCGGCGGACGGTTCGACCCGTTACGACTTCTCGCTCCACCCCATTCCGGCCGGCTTCTTCTGCCCGGGCTCGACTCCGTTCGCCGGCCAGGTGACCTTCCGGGGGGTCGCGATCAAAGGTGCGGACGGTGCCGACACCTTGGTCCAGCGCCTCGACGAGGCGCTCTTCGACAAGTCCGGCCTCGCCACCACCCGCCTCCAGGTCCGCGGTCTGTCGCTTGAGTCGATCGAGCCGATCACGACCTCCTGCGGCAGCTTCCGCGTGCGCGCGGTGCTCGCCGGCGGCGTCCAGCCGATCACCAGCATGAAGATCCAGAAGGAAGGGGAGAACTCCGGCACCTTCGAGTCTCGCTTGGCGCTGCGCATCAAGCTGGTCTTCGAGCCCCTGGCCGGTGGCAAAGCCCTCCGCCTCGAGGACACGGTCAGCTTCGATCGTCCGACGGTGGCCCCCTGGGTCGCTCTGCCCGAGAACGAAGCGATCGGCACCCGCGCCGCCTTCGTGGACCTGAACGGCGACGGCAAGGCCGAAACCCGCCTCGCGGGCGGCTCGACCTTCTTCGCCGGTTCGAGCGACAGCCTGACCCTCGTGCAGGCCACCCACTGCGCCGCCTACAGCGGCACGACCTGCATCGAGACCCACGTGGTCGAGCCCTGCGAGTGCTGCAACCTCTGCGACCTTTGCGCCTGCCCGTGAGGAACTGAGCCTCTCGCGCGGGGCCGGTCGCCCAGGAACGGCCGGCCCCGCGGTTTGATGCTCGCGTTCGCCGTTCCAACCCTGCAACGAAAGGATGTGTCCGAATGTCCCTGAAGCGCATGCTGGTCGTCGGAATCTGCTGCTTCGCCCTCGCCGCCGTCCCCGCTCTGGCCCTCGACCGCATTGGTCCGGGCTGGGATTCCTGGGTCACCCCGGCCGGCGGCGGAACGTTCTACGACTTCGCCGGCCACCCCATTCCGGCCGGCTTCTTCTGCGCGGGATCCGCTCCCTTCACCGGCAAGATCGTGTTCCAAGGCTCCCCGATCAAGGGTGCCGACGGCGCCGACACCCTCGTCGAGCGCATCGACGAGGCCACCTTCGACAAGTCCGGCGTGGCCACCACCCGGGTCGTCGTGCGCGGCCTGTCGCTGATCGGCTCCGAACCGATCCAGACTTCCTGCGGCAGCTACCGGGTGCGCGCCTCGCTGGCCGGCGGTATCCAGCCGATCACCCAGATGAGAATCATCAAGGATTCCGAGAACACTGGCTCCTTCGAGTCGCGCCTGGCCCTCCGGATCAAGCTCGTCTTCGAGCCCCTGGCCGGTGGCAAGGCCCTTCGCCTCGAAGACACGATCAACTTCGAGCGGCCCAACATCATCCCGTGGGTAGCCCTGACCCAGAACGAGGGCGGAGTCCGATCCGCGTTCGTGGACCTCAATGGCGACGGCAGGACCGACACCCGCCTCTCCGGCAGCGCCGTCTTCTTCGCCGGCGTCGGCGACGGCCTGCACGTGGCCGCCTACTGTGAGGACGGCTTCACCAGCGACCCCACCGACTGCCACTACATCGATCCTTGCGAGTGCTGCAACCTCTGCGCGGGCTGCCAGTGCCCGTGATGACCTGACCCACGCCCGGGGCCGGCCGCCACGAACGGTCGGCCCCGCTATCTGAACGCTACCGGCACCGCGGCAGCGGCGCGAAGAACCCGAGAGGATCGGCGCTCCAACGTTCATCGATGCTGACGTTGCTCGAGAGTTTCCCTGGACAGTGAGCGTGAGGGGTGAAACTGCGGGACAACGCGAAGGAAAACTCCCAGCGTTCGGTCACGGCGTGCAGGCAGGCAGCCACCACTTCGAAGTCCTTCACGCTGTAGTAACGCGAGCACGGGTCGCTCTTGGCTGCCCGAGTCCGCTGAAAGTCAAGCCGGGCGAGGCCCGCTCGATTGCGCTCCCGCAAGACGTTTTTGCATTCGATGCTGACTTCAGGCCCACCGGCGAGTCGAACCCTCAGATCGGGTCCTTCGGAGCCGAGCCGGACGCAGGACTCGAGCCCCGGAAGCACCTTCAACTGGCGAAACAGATGCTCCTCAGCGACCGATCCGCGCACAGCCGTCTTCAACATGCGGGCGCTTTCGATGAGATCGAGCACTTCTCGCTCGGAGAGAGCGAACTCGATCGTCAAGGCATGAATCGTCGGACGGACTGGCAGCGCTCTTTCCGCCAGAAACTGACGGTGTCCCTGATCCTCGCCAACTGCCGAGCGCTCTAGCTGGATGTACGAAAGGAAGTGTTCCGGCCGACCTCCGACCAGCACCTCGACGGGCTCCTCCGGCTTCGCCTTTCGGTCCCGTTCCCAGACGTGCCATCCCTCGCGCAAGATTTCGTCGACGTGGTTTTTCTTGAATTCGATCGAGATATAGAAGCGAGTCGGACTGTGGAGAACCGGATCTGCACCGACGAAGAACCCGCGGTTCGGGTCGATCCCTACCAGCAGAGTCGTATAGAGACCGTAGGGGTCTTGCCATAGCTCGTGGAGCTGGCCATCCTTCGAGCCATACTTCAGTTGGAATCGGTGCTCATCTTCGGGGCGATTCCGGGTCGGCCGCGAATTGGCGAAAAAGGCATAGGCGAGTATGCCGATGCGTTCCCCCATAGGCGTTTCGAAGGTGATTCGAAAGGGTGCCTCGGTCGGCGGCGAATGACCGAGAATCCGGCACTTCGCGGTTACGAGAGCGTGGAGCATGAACTCCAGCAGCGGCTCGCGGTCGCGTCGGCGGACGCCGTAGAGCCTGTAGTCCATGCTCACGCGAAGGCCAGTCGGGGTTCCGCCTCGGAGGCCTCATTCTGCTGCCATTTGCGACGAGAGGCCGCGTAACCACGACCCGTGCCGGGGTGGGCCAGGTGGTTGCCGACCAGATGGCCGTACTCCTCCATCGCCACCGAGAGGACGGGTTCGGGAGACGGAACCGGACGTCTGGGCGCAGGAATCAAGCGCGATTCGATCCTGACGTCTTCGCCGAGGAGCTGTCGCCGCATGGCCAGCGCGAGCACTTCGGCAAGGGCCGAGGGTACCGCGTTACCCAACTGCCGCTGGACAGCACCAAGACTGCCAAGCACCGAGAAATCCTCCGGGACTGTCTGGAGCCGGCACAGCTCGCGAGCGGTGAGGCGACGGTTCTTCCAATGGAAGGGCCCCACAGCGGGACCCGGTTGCGCTTGAATCGTCCAGGACGGCAAGTTCTTCGCCAACTTCAGCAAGAAGCTCCAGTACCGGCGCCGCCAGCCGAACAACGGCAGGCCACCGCCTCGCTCCGTGTGCCACAGGTAGTTCTCCCCTTCCGGCACCGAAGGCAGGAGCTTTGCCCATTTTCCCCGCGGCAGAGTTTCGGGCACCGCGCTCGCTTCCAGATCCCCGATGGCATCCCAAGCGGTTGTATGGGCGCGCAGGCCAAGATCCAGGCCGAGAGCCTCCGGTGCCGCGTGAGTGGGCGTCGGGAAGGAGAATTCGGTTCCTTCCCGAGCCCCGACGACGAAGACTCGCTGGCGCATCTGGGGGACGCCGTAGTCGGCGGCGTCGAGCTGTGCCACCGCCCAGTTGTAGTGGGTGCCGCATTCCTGGTTGATCTTGCGCAGCGTCCCCGTAATGAGGTCGAGCCCTTCACTCTTGCCTTGGTACGCCAGTCCTGGGACGTTCTCGAGGAGAAACGTCCGCGGCAGCGTGTCGCGCAGCACCCGCAGGTAGGCTCCGAGGGTACCGGCTCGAGAGTCGTCCAGCCGCAAGGTCTCGCCGGAGACCCAGTAGCCGGATTTTGAAAAGGGTTGGCAAGGCGGGCCACCGATCAAGGCGTCGGCCTCTCCCACCCGGAGGCCAGCGACGGCCAGAAGCTCGCTCGAGGGGATCGCGTGAATGTCCCGGTGGATCACCGGCCATCCACGATTGAATCTCAGAGTCGCCACGGCTTCGGAGTCCATCTCGACCGCGACGGCCGTTTCGAAGCCAGCTGCTTCGAAGCCGAGATCGAGGCCACCGCATCCGGTGTAAAGGCTGATGAGCTTCCGCATATTACGCCCTGTTTACGCCAAAGTTGCCTGAGTGTCAAATCTCGAAGCAACCGAGACGGCCAGACCTCGGACGAGCTGCCAGATCGCCTTCGCCAAGCGCGGGCAATCGGTCTTGATCTCGGACTCCCACAAGCGGACAACCGTCCAGCCCGAATCGAGCAGCTGCCGGGTCTGTTCCCAATCCCGCAGGCGGTTGCGTTGGATCTTGGCGATCCAGTACTTGCCGTTGGTGCCCCTTTCCAGGCGTGCACGCCGGCTTTCCCAATCGCGCCCGTGCCAGAAATCACCATCGCAGAAAACGGCCACTCGCTCCCGCGGAAATACGATGTCGGGGCAACCCGGAAGCGTGGACACGTTGACTCGGTACGGAGCGCCGAGCCGAAAGAGCTCGGCCCGAAGCAGCGCCTCGCAACGAGTTCCAGCCTTCCGGCTGCCGGCTCTCGCCACTGCCGACGCTTTGCCAGAAGCCGGCTTGCAGCCGTGGTAGCTGGGCGTGATCACGAGTCAATCCTAACAGTCCGTCATGCGTCCGCGGGAAGCATGGCGGACCGCCAGATCGAGGCCAGGCGAACCTCGAAAGAGGGCGGACACGTTGGTCCGCCCGTGTTCGCAGGCCCCTGTCGAATCCTGACTCTCCCGCATCCACCGCTCGAACTACCGTCGCCGCAGCACCACCCCCGCCGCCAGCGTCAGCAGCAGCGCCATCAGCAGCAGTCCGACCTCGCCGAGCGTCGGGATCTCCAGCACGTTGATCGGGAAGCGGATCTCGGTTGGGACGTCGTCGTCGGTGGCGTCGCCGTCGTCGTCCGGGTCGGGGTCGTCGCCGTCCTGGGAGTCGTCGAAGACGTCGACGACGCCGGGGCTGGTGCCGCGGGCGACCGAGGTGCAGAGGTACGGACCGGGGTTGCCGCCCGGGTCGACCCGGATCACCAGCTGGATGACGCCCGCGGAGCCGACGGCCAAGGACTCGCCGGCGGCCAGGAGATCGATGGCGGTGTCGCCGTCGAAGCCCGCGGCCACGTTGAAGTCGCCGCTGGTCAGGGACACCAGCTCGAAGCCCGCGGCGGCAGCGAAGGCCGTCGCGAGGTCCGCGGTGGTGTTGACGTTCGACAACGGCACGTTGCCGAGGTTCTCGATCCGAATCTCGAAGGTGACCAGGAACGAGTCGTTGGATTCTTCGACGATCGACACCACCCGCTTGGCGACGCCGATCGCGGGCAGCTCGACGCCCATCGGAATGAGGTGATCCTCCACCTCGCCGTCCGGCGCCAGGCCGGTCACTCCGAGGCCGGTCGCCGTGGACAGCCGCACCCGCAGGCAGGCCGTGCCCTGCGGCGCTCCCACGGGCACCGGGAAGAGGACCTCCGCCGTTCCGCTCGCGGCGACCGGCTGGTCGACCGCCACCTGCTCACCCGGGTCGTTCCAGTCGCCGTCCTGGTTGAAGTCGATCCAGGCCGACAGGTTGCCGGGCGCCCCGCCGACCCGCACGGCGACGGTGATCCGGCCCTGGGTGCCCGGAATCAGCACCGCGGGCACGGTCACGCCGTCTTCGTCGTCGGGCGTGCCGGCGTTGTCGTCGCCGTTGTGGCTGGCGCTCGGCTGGCCGTCGAGCTCGGTGTCGACCGCCGGACCGAGTCCCAGCTCCGGCAGCCCCGGCGGCACCACGTGGCGGGCGCCGTCGGAGGCCCGCAGGGTCGGGTAGGTCGGGTCCGGCGCATCGCCGTAGTCGAGGCCCTTCAGGACAATCGCGTAGTCCTCGACCTCGCCCTCGGTCACCGCGCCGCCGGGGTCGGCCACTCCGGTCGAGCTCAGGCGGAAGCGTGCGTAACTGTTGCTGCGCACGAGGTCGCAGGGCACGTTCACGGTCAGGGAATTGGCCCCCGCGACGAGCGCGAAGGCCGTCGCGATGCGGTCCCGCGGGGACTGGAAGGCGCCGTCGGCGTCCCAGTCCACCCAGGCGTCGAGAAGCGGCGTGGCGACCCCCGCGGTGTTGGTCAGGGTGACCGTCACCGTGGCCGTCTCGCAGGCGGAGAACATGGCCGTGTTCGGCAGCTCCACGCCGTCTTCGTCCGCCCCGTCGCCATCGGCGCCGGGGCTGGGCTGGCCGTCGACCTCGCCGTCCTCGGTGCCCCCCAGGCCGAAGCCGGGGAGAACGCCATGGTTGGGGCCGCCGGCCAGGACCGTCGTGCCGTAGGTGTCCGGCGCATCGCCGAAGTCGACGGCGCGGAGCGTCAGCGGGTGATCCTCCACCTCGCCCGTCGGGGTCGGACCCTGGGGACCGAGGTTGCCCACGGCGGAGAACCGCCAGCGGCTGTAGGTGGCCCCCGCCCCGGCCGTGCAGGGCACCGCGGGGGTCAGCGCGTTGGCCCCGGCCGCGAGGGCCTGGGCGGTGGCGATGCGTTCGCCCGGATCGCCGAAGTCGCCGTCGCGGTTGAAGTCGATCCACGCGTCGAGGAAGCCCGGTGCCCCCGCCGTGACGGTGATCCCGAACCCCTGGCAGGCCACGACGGGGGTCGTGAAGGTGACGCCATCCTCGTCGTCGTTCGGGGTGCCGCAGGTGCCCACGGTCACGCCGCCGGCGGTGACGTCGTCGCCCGTGGCGTCGAGGGGCGCCCCCGCGTCGTCCTCGGTGTCGACGCAGGCGCCGAGCCGCAGATTCGAGCCCGGGTCCACCCCGTGGAGCGGGCCGTTCGAGGCGAAGGTAGTGCCGTAGCTGTCCGGGGCGTCGCCGAAGTCCGAGCCCTGGGCCACGATCACGTAGTCCTCCACCTCGCCGTCCGCCGCCAGACCGGTCGGGGGAAGGCCGCCCGCGGTCGAGAGCCGGAAGCGCGCGTAGGTGGCGCCCTCGGCCGCCGCGCAGGGCACCGAGGTCGACAGGTTGTTGGCCCCGGCGGCGAGGGCCAAGTTGGTGAAGACCTGCTCGCCGGGGTCCAGGAAATCGCCGTCGCGGTTGTAGTCGACCCAGGCGTCGAGCCGCGCCACGAGGCCCGCCGTCACGGTCATCGTGAAGGGCTTGCAGGCCACGAGGCTGCTCGTGAAGACGACGCCGTCCTCATCGTCATTCGGGGTGCCGCAGGTTCCGCTGGTGGCACCGCTGGCGGTGACGTCGTCACCCGAGGCGTCGAGCGGCGTGCCGGCATCGGCCTCCACGTCCACGCAGGCACCGAGCCGCAGGCTCGTGCCCGGGGCGATCGTGTGCCGGGGTCCGCTCGCTCCGAAGGTCGTCCCGTAGGAATCCGGCGCGTCGCCGAAGTCGGCGACCTCGATCGCCACCTGGTAGTCCTCCACCTCGCCGTCCATGGCCGGGCCGGTGAAGCCGAGGCCGGTGGCCGTCGAGTAGCGAAAGCGGGCGTTGGCGAGGCCCGGGCTCGACGCGCAGGGCACGGCGAACGGGGCGTTCACGGTGCCGGCGCCGAGGGCGAAGTCGGTGAGGATCCGCTCGCCCACGTCCAGCCAGTCGCCGTCGCGGTTGAAGTCGATCCAGGCCGACACGAAGCCGCCGGCGACGTTGGCCGTCAAGTCCACGGAGGAGGTGCCGCAGGCCGGCAGGCGCACGGGGAAGGCCACGCCGTCCTCGTCGTCACCACCCGTGCAGGTGCCCACGGTGCCGCTGCCGGCGCCGAGGTCGTCGCCGGTCGCCGTGGCCGAGGGCTGGCCGTCGACCTCGGTGTCGACGCAGGTGCCGAGGAACCGCGGCACCGTCGGATCGACGCCGTGGCGGGCGCCGGTGTCGCCGGCCAGGGTCGGGAACGGGGCCGGGGCGTCGCCCCAGTCGCTGCCCTTCTGCAGGAACGCGTGGTCCTCCACCTCGCCGTCCGCGGCCGGGCCGGTGGGCGCCAGGCCCCCCGCCGTGGACAGCCGGAAGCGCGTGAAGGTGATGCCGGGGGCGGCGCCGCAGGGCACCGTCGCGGTCACGGAGTTGAGACCCGCCACGACCGCCTGATCGTTCGCGATCTGCTCGCCGAGGTCACCGAAGTCGCCGTCGCGATTGAAGTCGACCCAGGCGTCGAGGCTGCCCGCGCCGCTCGCCGTCACGTCGAACGTGGCCGACGTGCAGGCGATCAGCATGCCGTTCAAAGTCACCCCGTCCTCGTCGTCGAAGCACAGGCCCACGACGGAGCCCTGGGCCGCGTCGTCGCCCGTGGCGGTGCCGTTCGGCTGGCCGTCCGCCTCGCTGTCGACGCAAGCACCGAGCACCAGAGCGTTCTGGGGGTCGACGGTGTGCACGGGGCCGTTCGACCCGAGCGTGGTGCCGTAGGAATCCGGCGCGTCACCGAGATCCGTGCCCACGACGGCGATGCGGTAATCCTCCACCTCGCCGTCCGGGGCGGTGCCCGTGGGGCTCGCCACGGCGGCGCTGGCGCAGCGGAAGCGGCTGTAGGTGAAGCCCGGGACCGCCCCGGCCGGGACGGTCGGCGTGAGGTTGGCGGTGCCGCCCGAGGCGATCGCCAGGCCGCTCGCGATGGACTCGCCCGCGTCCGCGAAGTCGCCGTCGTGGTTCCAGTCGACCCAGGCCGAAAGGAAGCACGTGCCGGTGCCGGCCGCCGCATCGACGTCGATCGACACCGAGCCGCCCGGCACGATGGGGCTCGAGAAGGTGACGCCGTCTTCGTCGTCGCCCGGGCTCGCGCAGATGCCGTCGACGAGTCCGAAGGAATTGGCGTCGTCGGCGTCCGCCGGGGAGCTCTGCTGGGTGCCCGGGTCCGCGTCGACGCAGACGCCGAGGTAGGGCGCGCCGGGCACGCCCACCGGGTGGGCCGCGCCGGCGTCGAGGGCGGTCGTTTGGTAGTCGCCCACCGCGGTGGCGGCGATCACGTCCGGGTCGTCGCCGTAGTCGAACTGCGGCAGGGTGCCGCCCACGATGAACCCGAAGTCCAGGGTCAGGTTGGAGTCGTTGTCACTGTCGCCGTCGGTCGTGGGCTCCCCGTTGTCGCTCAAAGTGATCGCCCGGCTGACCACGAGGGCGCCGCTCTCGGTGCCGTTGTCGTCGCCGTTCGCGTCGTCGTCCGGGTCCGGCGCCGGGTCGTTGCCGGTCGACGAGGTCTTCCCGGCGAGGGCGCCATCGCCGGCGAAGTTCGAGGCCGGAATGACGACCAGGAAGTTCCCCGCCGCCATCACCCGGAACTCGTAGCGACCCGCGAAGCCGCTCGTGGTCAGGGTCTCGGTGGTGGTGACGTATTCGTCGAGGGTCGGCACGCCGTCGCCGTTCGCGTCGCGGTAAAGATCGAGACGCACGCCGTCGATGCCCATCTCGCCGTTCTCGGGCTCGAAGACGCCGTCGTTGTCGGCGTCCATCCACACCTGGTTGCCGAGGCGCAGCGTTCCAGTCAGGGGGATCAGCCCTGCGTCGACGGTCAGGTTGGTCTCCCCGGCGGCGAGCACCACCAGCTGGCTCACGCCCGTGGCCAGGTCGGCGTCGGAGTCGAGGGCGTCGTCGCCGCCGGCATCGCGGAGGGTGAAGCCCGTGGCGGTCGGCGGCAGCATGAACTGTACGAAGTAGGCGACGCCCGGGATCAGGTCCTCGAACAGGTAGTAGCCGGGATTGCCGTAGACGTCGTTGGCGGTCACCGTGGCGGCCACCGGCGCGCCGTCCCCGGCGCCCGGCTCGGCCACGCCGTTGCCGTTGTCGGCGAACAGCTTGACCGCCACGCCGTTGACCCCGAAGTCCCGCGGCTCGTTTTGGATGCCGTCCGCGTCGCCGTCGAAGAAGACGTAGTTGCCGAGGGCGGCCCGGGGCGGCGCCAGCAGGCCGAAGTCCACCGTCTGGTTCGAATCGGTGGGACCGAGGATAGCGACGGGCGAGCAGGCGGTGACCACGTCGCCGTCCGAATCGACGCCGTCCGCCCCGGCGTCCGGGGTGGTCAGCGTGTAGGTCGGCGGCGGCGCGATGCGCACGTAGTAGCTGCCCGCGGCGAGGGCCGGGAACTGGTACCAGCCCGGGGCGCCGCCCGAGTCGTCGGCGGTCACGGTGGTCGCGACCAGCGCGTCGTCCACGGTCCGCACGAGCCCGTCCACACCGGGGCTGAAGAGCTCCACGTAGACGTCGTTGATTCCGGTGGGGCCGTCGTTCTGAATCCCGTCGCCGTCGGTGTCGACCCACACGAAGTCGCCGAGCTCGGCGCCCGGGCAGCTACCGATCGACATCCCCACCTTGTTCGGCTCGGCCGAGAGATTGCCCAGGCCGTCGCCCCGGGCGGCCCGGTAGGCGAAGGAGTTGAAGGCCGGCTGGCCGGCCGGCACGTTGGCCGGCACCGCCATGTGGAAGTCGAAGAACAGGGTGTCGAAGGGGTTGATCACCCGCGTGCCGAACTCGACCTTGAACGAGCGCACGGCCGAGATCGGCACCGGCGGCGAGGTCGACCAGCCGGGCGGGTCGCAGCCCACGACCGGGCCGCCCACCTCGGGCCGGCAGGGATTGCCGGACAGGCTGTAGAAGACCGCTGTGCCCGGCGGCGGCGTGATCGGCGCGGCGAGGATCGGAGTCCACAGCGAGCCGCGGGGGTTGATGTCGAGCACCCCGGTGTCGCCCACGAAGGGCAGGATGTCGATCAGCACGAAGTCGTTCATGGGGATGGTGCCGACGTTTTGCACCGAGAGGCGGTAGTCGATGGCCCCGCCGTGGAGGGTGCCGGACGAGGTCGAGGTGAACCCGCCGTCGCAGGCCCCCGCGGTCAGCTTGCTCGAGACCAGCTGGGCCACCGGGGAAATCGAGACCGTGCCGGTGGCCCGGCACAGGGTCTCGGCCGTGTTGGCGTCGCCATCCACGTCGAAGGGATCGGTCTGGGACGAGCCGGAGCAGCGCTGGCCGAGGCCCGGGTCGTCGTGCTCGAGGGTGAAGTCGTTCGCCAAGGGGCCGTTCAGGACGCCGTTCCTAAGCGTCACCGAGACGTTGATCCACACCTGCTGGTTGACGCCCAGATTGCCGCTGCCGGCGTTCCAGAGCCAGCGCAGCAGGGTCCGCCCGGTGCCCGCGAAGTTCGGGATCTGGTCGAACACCTGGGGCGCCGGCAGGCCGGTGCCCTGGTCGTCGAAGGTCCAGGTGGAGAAGATCATGTCGAGGGGCAGCAGGTCCGCCGCGACCAGCTCCTCGAGCGGCACCGGGTCGCTCGATTGGGCCGCCGAGCGCACCCGCAGCCGGAACGACACGGTCTGGCCGGGCAGGAACGGCCCGCCGCCCGAGAGGTTGTCCTTGGCCGGGTTCAGCTGCACGAACGGGCCGCTCAGGGTGAAGGTCCGGCAGGCGTTGCGGGAGACATTGGTGGGGCCGGCGGTGTAGACGGCGGTCAGGTCGACGCAGTTCTGGATGGAGTCGCCGAAAGCCACGGGGCCGCCCGCGTTGTCCGGATTGACGATCTGCCCGGTCACTAGGGGCCGGGTGGACGGGGCCATGCCGACGGCTGCCGCGCCGTACTCCCAGCGAATGCGGGTCAGGTATTCGCCGGCGCCGAGGCCCGGCGGCGGCGCGGTCAGGGTGGTGGAGGTGGTCGTGTTCGGCGAGCTGCCCCAGAGGGTGAACACCCCGAGGGCGGTGTTCTTCTCGTAGCTCACCCGCACGCCCTCGCCCACGGCGAAGTCCGCGAGGTTGTTGTAGGCCCCGGTGGTCACGCTCGAAACCGCCATCTCGACCGGCAGGGTGTCGATCACGACCAGATTGTCGAGGGGCACATTGCCGTTGTTCGAGGGCACGAAGTCGTAGCTGAACGTCTGGTTCAAAGTCGGCGGGTTGGGGCTCGAGCCTTGGACGTTCTTGGCCAGGCTGGCGCTCGGGCTCGGCACGAAGGTGGTGACCGTGTGGGTCACGCTGCCGACGCCGAGGTTCTGGGCGGGCTCACCCACAGGGGTGCCGTCCCCGGTGAAGCTGTTGGTGACGCTGGTGCCGGAGGGGAACATGGCGCTCGGGAAGGTGACGTTGACGGTGATGTCGCAGTTGTTCCCGGCCGTGACGGGCACGCTGCAGGGGCTGGTCCAGCTGAGCGTCGCCGGGGTCGTACCGACACAGCCGGGCTGGCAGTCCGCGGCCGGCGTGGCGCCGTTGAACACCGTGCCCGGGGGCAAGGTGTCGGTCACGGGACCGACGGCGGTCAGGTTCAGCGAACCGTTCGCCCCGGCCACCGAAATCCGCAGGCGGTAGCTCTCCGGCAGATCCAGGTTCGCCGGCGAAGTCTGGAGCGTCTTCTGAAGGGTGATCTGCGGCGTGGCGACGGCGGTCACGGCGACCGGCGGCGTGGTGAAGGACCCCGGCGGCGTCGCCAGGTTCGTGCCCGTGGCGGTGTTGGTCGCCACCGTGCCGTCGGGCGTCGAGCCGTTGGGGAACCGGACGTTGATGATCAAGTCGCCGGAATTACCGGCCGTGAGCGGCGTGACCATGGTGAAGGTCACGGTGCCGGTCGAACCGACGGCCGGGGTGGAAATCGAGGCCACGTCGCTCGTGCCGAGGGCCGAGACGAAGACCACCTCCGGCGGCAAGGTATCGCTCACCACCGCGTTCAGGCAATTGCCCACCGTGGCGTTGCAGCGATAGGTCAAGCGATAGCCGAAAGTCGCTCCGGTCAGCTTGGTGTTGCCCGGGTCGACCAATACCGCCGACTTCTCGAGCGGTTGGGCGACGACGGGAAGAGCCCAGAGGAAGGAGAGAAGGACCCAAGCAGAAACGCGCACACCACGCCGGACGGAGAACATCTCAACCCCCTTTAAGCCCTGATAAAACTACTACAAATGTGACACAAGTCATTATCCGCCAGAGACTTGCGCGACGTCCATGCGAGCCACCCTCGGCGGTCGCGCGGAATCTCCCACCCGCGATCCGCTGCTGTCAAGCAGCACCGCGGAGTCGACCTGCGAGACGATGTCCGGACGGTAGCCCAGGGATCGAAGATCACCAATTACAGCGAGCCTTACGACTCGGATTCGTCCGAATCCGAGCGGTTCAGCCTCGAGAAAAGCGTAGAAACGGGGTTGGGGCGGTGGGGTAACAGCTTCGCACGAGGACCACGAACCGCGTGGCGTTGTCCGGATCGTCTTCGAGATGCTCCACGATCACGGTGGCGCCGCGGAGCTGGGCGGCCCGTTGGGAGGCGATGACGGCGACGCCCGGCTGGCCGGCGGCGCGGTCGAGGGCGCCCGCGGTGTCGTACTCGGCGACGGCTTCGAGGTCCGGGTGGCGGGCGAAGAACCGCTGGCATTGGGCAAGGGCCGCGGGGTGGGACAACACCCGTGTGATTGGCGCCGGGACGGCCCCCGCGGGCCGGACGAGGCAGTGACGCACGGGAACGACGATCTCCGCCACCACTTCGAGGTCCCGCGGCCCGGCGGCGAGCTCGGCGAGGAGGCGTTCGGCTCGCTCGATCGGGCCGATGGTCGAGTTCTCGACCGGCAGCACCGCCCGCTCCACCCCACCGGCGCGAAGTGCCGCGAGCACGTCCTCGAACTCCTCGCAGGGCACCGGCGTGCCGCCGAGGGTGAGCACGGCGATCTCCCCGAAGGCGCCCGGTGCCCCCTGGTAGGCCACGAGGGGTGGGCTCAACGGCTCGCCCCTCCGAGCGCCCGGCGGGGGGGCCCTATCTCAAGGGCCTCGAGGGCCTCGAGCGGCTCGCCGAGGTGCTCGAGCCGGCGCATTTCCTCGAGAATCGCCAGGAACAGCCGCTCCGCCGCGCCCGAACCCAAGGGTCCGTCCGCCGTCGCCGCCCGCACCTGGCGCAGCACCTGTTCCTCCCGCGCCGGCACTCTGACCCCGCGACCGAAAGCGCTTTTTACCCGGCCGATGGCGAGAGCCACTCGGGCCCGTTCGTCGAGCAACCGCACCAGCGCCGCGTCGATCGAGTCGATGCGCCCGCGCTGGCGGCCGATGGCCTCGTCGGCAGCCCGCTCAGCGCGCGGTCCCGGCCCGAGCGTGCGGCCGTCGAGAGCCAGATGAGCCGCCAGCTCGTCGACCAAAGCGGCCAGAGCCCGCGGGGTGATCGACTGGGCTCCATCGGTCCAGGCGCGGTCCGGGTCCGGGTGGACCTCGATCAGAATGCCGTCGGCGCCCACCGCCGCCGCGGCCTTGGCGAGGGGCGCCACGAGGTCGCGCACGCCGGTGCCGTGGCTGGGATCGACCACCACGGGCAGATGGGTGTGGGCCTTCAGCCAGGCCACGGCGTTCAGGTCGAGGGTGTTGCGGGTGGCGGTTTCGAAGGTGCGGATGCCGCGTTCACAGAGAATCACGTTCGGGTTGCCATGCTCGACCACGTACTCGGCCGCGAGCGCCAGCTCCTCGACGGTGGAGGACGGCCCCCGTTTCAGGAGCACCGGCCGATCGACCCGCCCGAGGGCCTTCAGTAGCTCGAAGTTCTGGGCGTTGCGCGCACCCACCTGGAGCAGATCGGCGTGGGCGGCCACCCGCGGCACGTCCTCCGGGGTCAGCACCTCGGTGACGGTCGGCAATCCGTGGCGGCGGCCGGCGGCGGCGAGCAGGTGCAGGCCCTCGTCGCCGAGGCCCTGGAAGGAGTAGGGCGAGGTGCGCGGCTTGAACGCCCCCGCCCGCAGCAGCCGCGCGCCACCGGCCGCCACGCCAGCCGCAGCGGCCTCCATCTGCACCTCGGTTTCGACCGAGCACGGCCCGGCGGCGACCACGAACTCGGCGCCGCCGATCTCGACCTCCCCCACCCGCACCCGCGTGCCCTCGGGCCGGGCCGCCCGGGCCACCTGCTTGAACGGCACCGCGAGCCGCTCGGCAGCCACCCCCGGCCGCCCCGCCACCACCGCCGCCGCCCGCTCCGCGCCTCCGACCACCACGATCCGTCCCCCGCCACCGCGGCGCACCTGGCACCCCGCTGCGACGAGGTCGCTCCAGACCCCTTCTTCTGAACCGCCCTCGGCTTCGACTCGAATCAACATCGCGGACTCCTTGGCCCCTAAAAAGGCGAAAGGCCCGCCCCCGAGTTTCGGGAGCGGGCCTTGGTGAATCAACTGGATCGACTGGTCGTCTAGATCGCTGGTTCGGCCGCTCCCATGGCGTAGCTAAAGTAGGTAAAGAGGAAGGAAGCGACAGCGAACGGCGCGGCGACCGAGGAGAGGCGACGAGAAGTGAGCGAGCCGTTCATGACTTGGGCAGGGAGTCTGTGCCCGCGGGGCCGGGGCTGTCAAGCCTCAACACCGCCCGGCACCCCCCTGCCGACCGGTTCTCGAGGCGCAGGCTGCCGCCGTGGGCTTCGGCGATCTCGCGGGCGAGGACCAGGCCGATGCCGCTGCCGTGGGGTTTGGTCGTGTAGAAGGGCACGAACAGATTGTCGGGGTTGGCGAGGCCCGGGCCATCGTCTTCGATCGCCAGCTCGATCGGTCCGCCCCGAAGCGGCTGGCACCAGGTCACGGTGACGCCCGCGCCCGCGCCCCCGCCCTCGAGGCTCGCCTCGGCGGCGTTCTGAATCAAGTTGATGAGGGCCTGCTCGATCTGGTCCGGATCGAGCCGCAGGGTCAGGGCCGGGCCGGGACGGACGGAAACCGCTACCCGTCGCTCGAGGGCCGCCGTACGCCTTACGAGATCGCCGAGGTCGACCGGCACGAGCTCCGGCGGTGGCAGCCGAGCCAGCCGCGAATAGGCCCCGACGAAGCGGGACAGGGCCTCGCTGCGCTCCGCGATGAGCGCCAGTCCGCGCCGGGCATCGTCATCGAAATCCGCCGGCCGCGGGTCGCGCTCGAACAGGCGCCCCAGGGTTTCGGCCAGGGATCGGATCGGTGCCAACGAGTTCCCAAGCTCGTGACCGAGTACCCGCAGGAGGCGCCGCCAGGCCAGCCGCTCTTCCTCGCGCAACGGCCGGGAGACGTCGGACAGCACCACCAGCACGAGCGGCAGGCCATCGCGGCGAAACCCGGTCCGGCGGACGTCCCAGCGACCGGCGCGGCCCGGGAACGAGCGCTCGACCAACCGCGCCGGCTCCCCGGCCAGGAAGTCCCCGAGATCGAGATCCACCGCCGGCCGGCCCAGGAGCTCGGCCTCCTCGCCGCCGAGCAGCCGGGCGCCGGCGCGATTCGCGAGGCGCAGACGCTCCGCGCCGTCGAAGGCGAAGACCGCGGCGTCGAGCGCGTCGACCACCCGGTGGGCCTGGGCGGTGGCTTCGAGAGCCCCCAGTCGCTGGTCCCGCAGCACGTCGCCCAGGTCGTTGATCTCGCGCACGATCCCGGCGAGGGCTCCGCGGGTGGCGAGGCGCCGGCCACGGATCGAGAAATCGCCCTCGCGCAGTCCCCCGAGCAGGTTCGACAGAGTGCGCAGGGTGTAGGCCACCCGGGCGCGCAACCAGAACGGTCCGCCGACAGCCCAGGCGCCGACGGCCACCGCCGCCACGCCTTCCCACCGGGTCCAGCCGCCGCGGCCGAGGAGCAGCACCGCGACGCTGGCCGGCGGCAAGGTGAAGGCCAGGCACAGGGCCAGCAGGCGACCTTCGAAGGAGCGCCCCGCCGGCCGGTCGTCAGGCATCGTGCTTCTCGAGCCGGCGATAGAGGGCGCTGCGCGACAACCCGAGGGACCGCGCCGCCTCGGTGACGTTGCCGGAGTGGCGCTCGAGGGCCTTCCTCACCAGCAGGCGCTCGACCTCCTCGAGAGTCAGCTCCTCGAGCGCTCGACCGGGAGAGCCCGATACCGAGGTGCCGAGCCCGAGGTCCTCGGCTTGAATCTCGCGGCCCCGGGCAAGGAGCACCGCGCGTTCGACCGCGTGATCCAGCTCGCGTACGTTGCCCGGCCAGAGATGGTCCGCCAGCGCCGCCCAGGCCTCGGCCGCGAAGCCGTCGATCTCGCGCCGGTAGCGCTCGCGGTGGCGGGCCAGGAACGTCTCGGCCAGGGGCTCGAGGTCCGCCGCGCGGTCGCGCAGGGGCGGCAGGTGAATCGTGACGGTGTTCAACCGGAAGAACAGGTCCTGCCGGAATCGCCCCGCGGCCACCTCCGGAGCAAGCTCGGCGTTGGTGGCGGAGAGGATCCGCACATCCACCCGCCGCGGCCGGGCCGAACCGATCGGCGAGATCTCACCGGTCTCCACCGCCCGCAGGAGCTTGGCCTGCTGGGCCGGCGCGAGGTTGGCGATCTCGTCCAGAAACAAGGTGCCGCGATCCGCCAGCTCGAAGCGCCCCAGACGTTCGTTCTTGGCGTCCGTGAAGGCGCCACGGACGTGGCCGAAGAGCTCACTTTCGAACACCGACTCGGCCAGGGCACCGGTGTCGACGGTCACCAGAGGCCCCGCGGAGCGCCCCGAGCGCGCGTGGAGAATCTCGGCCACGAGGCCCTTGCCGGTGCCGTTCTCCCCGGTCAGGAGCACGTTGGCGTCCGACGGCGCCACCCGTTCGACCAGATCGAGGACCCGCGCCATGGCCGCCGACCGGGCCACCAGCACCCCGGGCACCGCGCTCGCCGAGCGCAGGACCCGGTTCTCGCCCTCGAGTCTCCGCCCCTTGGCCACCGCCTGAGACAGCGCCAGCTCCCGCGCCACGATCGACAGCAGGCGGGCGTTCTCCCAGGGCTTCTCGACGAAATCCCGCGCTCCCCGCCGCATCGCCCCCACCGCCACCTCGAGCGACGCCCAGGCGGTCATCACCACCACCGGCAGCGCCGGCTCCCGCACGGCGATCGCGGCCAGCAGGTCCAGCCCCTCGAGCCCGGAAGTCGTGTCCCGGGTGTAGTTGAGGTCGATCAAGGCGAGGTCGAGGCCCCCGGCCGCCACAACCGCCAAGGCCTCCGCCGGCGAGCCCGCCGTCTCGACGCCATAGCCCTCGGCCTTCAGCAGCAGCCGCAGGGCCTCGCGAATGTCCGGTTGGTCGTCAGCGACGAGGAGGCGGGCGGGCATGGAAGGGATTGCGGGCAGGAAGGTCTTGACTCGGGCCGGCACGGCGCGTAACCTCTAGAAGCTCTGTAAATCAACACCCGACCCGAATTGAACGGGCGGAATTTCTAAGTACACAGAGAATTGGGTCGCCCACGGGCGGCCTTTTTTGTTTCATGGCCTCCATGGTTCGAGGTCGGCGAGCAGCTGACGGTACGAAGGTAGAGCGACCAGAGGAGAGTGATCGCTCAGGTCGAGCTTGCTCGCTATCCGCTCGCGGAGCCGGGCATCGAGCGTGGCGTTCGGACCGAACCGGGACAACCACCTCTTGAGCTCGGACTTGGAATCCGGAGCCCTAGGAGCAGGATGTCCTGACGAACACCTCGGTAGGCCGAGGGCGTCCTCCAGGGGCTCCTTCCCCTGGAGGAAGAGGACTTCCAATTCCGGCTCGAAGACGATCGAAAGCACCTTCGTGGGGTGGTGGTGTTGACTGACACGATCGACTGCCCGTTCGAACTTGATGCGATGGTCTCCGTCGCTCGCGAGGACCACGAAGTCAGGCGCCGCCGGCGACTCGGGCAGGGTCGACACTGGCTGAAGCAGCTGAACCAGAAAGAGCCCGAGCAGCCCCTCGTCTTTCAGCATCTCCGTGGGCGCAGGACGGCGTCGATTGGCTCTTACAGGGACCAGCCATCGCACCGGTTCAGCGATCCGGCCGAGCCGCTCTTCAAGAATTCGGACGACGAGGGTTACGAGAGATCCGCGCAGATCGCCAGCCTCGAGCGGGCTGCCGTTCGGCCCTCGGTCGCAATACCCATGTTCATCGCGACCTTCGCCGACGACGGCGAATCGAAGGCGGCTCATGAATCCTCTTGGTCCTCGTCGTCGATCGGCAACGGTGGCACCCCTCCCAGGGCCCCCGAGTACCACGCAAGGCCCAGATTGCGGTCGTAGGCCTCGAGGACTCGATCGAGGTCGGATTCTTGGGTCAGTCGCAGGATCTTGGTTCCGTCAGCGGAACCTCGATGTTCGACGAAGCGCAGAACTTCGAGCGCCTCTTCTCGACGTACCCAGCGCAAGATCTCCGGCGAGTGCGTTGTCGCAACGATCTGAACGGGGAAACCTCCGGGACTCTTTTTCGAGATTCTACGCAGAAGCTCGAGCCTGGCGCGTTGGTAGAGCGGGTGCGTGCCCGCTTCGGGCTCTTCGAGACCGACCAAGACCGCCGAGCCCGATCCGTCTCCGACGACGAAAGGAAGAGCCACGAAGAACAGTGCGAGATTCACTCCGTCCGATTCAGCCTGGGCCGGAAGCGGCTGGGAGTACCGGTCGCTTTCGTATTCGAGGGAGATTCCGCGTTCGAAGCTCTTGAAGCCAAGGCTTTTGAGGTGCGGAAACAAGCTCTGAAGCCAGGGCGTGATGGTCCCGTCCAGAAGCTCTCGTCCAACTCGCGTCTGACTGAGCTGGGCCAGTTTCTGGACGAAGCCGCGACCGGCTTCATCGACATAAGGACTCTCCGGTTTGATCCAAGGCGGCAAGATCGGAGACGTTATCTCCGAGACGCCCGGGCGAAAGACCCGGCTGACGCCCAGGCGCCTTTGGAACTCGAGAAAAGGTTGAACGACCTGGGCAGAATATGGATCCTCGCGATAGGGATAGACCATGTAGGGCAGGGTGCCGTGCCGCGGAGGACGCCCCGGGGTCTCGAGCTTGAACGTTCCCCGCCGGGTCGTGGCGAACTCGAGGGGAGCCTTCGTGGAGTCGAACAGGGCGGCCCCATCCGAACCTCGCAGTTTCTCTTCGGTGACTGTCCACCCCTCGTCTAAGCGAGAGAGCTCGACCTCGTAGCCAGGCTCGCCCGCCGGGTCGTCGAGCCAGACGGCGAAGCGGATCGGCTTCGATCGATCGGTGAACGAGACCAACTGATCTAGACTCAGACGGTCGAGGTCGAACTCTCCGCTCGGTCCCCGCAGGCTCGATCGCACCAGCTTGGTCAGCGCTCGGAGGCCCCGAATGAACGTCGTCTTGCCGGACGAGTTCGGTCCCACGAGCACCGTCAGTGGGCCGAGTGGCACGTCGATGTCGACCAGGCTCCCGAAGTTCTGGATGCGAATTCGGGATATCACTCGGCGTCTCCTCTTCGAGTCGGTCGGATCGTAGGAAGTCTATCGGATCGCGACGAACCGAGGTGCGAGGCCCAAACGCCGTGGTGCCAAGTGATTCGCAAACGACTCTTCGGAAAGGCGAGTGGGCGACCCTTAAGGTCGCCCACTCTCGGTAGCTCGCTGATTCGAAGCTGGCAAGGGCGGGTCTCCCGACCCGCCCCGCGATCGAAGCCGCCTTACGGCGTGTAGGTCACCGTCAGCTGGGGCTTCCGGGTGGTGACGGTGCTCTCGGCCGGGTAGAACCCGATGTAGTCGAAGCCGAGGTCGTCGTTGTCGTCGAGGGTGCAGTACACCCGCAGCTGGGTGCGGCCGGTCTTGCTGACCGCGGCCCGGCCAGCGGCCGACAGCGTTCCCGTCGAGGCGGCGCCGTTCGACGCCGGAGTCGACATCGTGGCGACGTTGGTCGCCGTCGCCGCCGCCTGCCAGTCGCCGATGGCGAAGGCCGCCGCGCCACCGAAGCCGCCCGTGGAGATGTCCGCCACGCAGGCGCCGTGGGTGGTGAACGGCGAGGTGCCCGAAATGGTGCCGCGAACCAGGCGGAGCGTCGCCACCGTGATGGTCGCGGTGTCCGGAATCGACGAGGTGTCGAAGGACACGATCGACTTGTACTGCTCGTCGACGTTGGTGTCTCCCACGCGTAGCGACGAAGTGTTGTTGTCGGTGGAGTTCCCGCCGCCGCCCACGTTGCCGGTCTCGCCGCTCTCCCAGATCCGGCCGTCTTCCGCGGCGATGCCGTTGAAGGTGACCGTCACCGAGCCGCCGGGGGCCGTGTAGCTGCCGGTCAGGGTGACGCCCGAATAGGCGGAGAAGCCGAACATCAGCACGTGGTAGGTGCCGGTGGAAGGCGTCGGGAACGAGCAGGACTCGACCGTCGTGGCTCCGGTGGAGGCGCAGTCGCTGACCGAAGTGGTGGGCTGGGAGCCGAACCGGACATAGAGGTCCATGTCACCGGTTCCGCCCGAGGTGGTGAACGACAGGTTGGTGGCGCCCGCGGGCACGGCCAGGGTCCAGAACTGCTGGCTGTTGAGAGCACCGGCGATGCCGGTCACCGGCACGCCGTTGGTCAGCACACCCGCGGCCGCGTTGATGGTGACGGCGATCGAGGAGGAGCCCGTGGCGCTGCCCGAGTCCGTGACCGAGGCGGTGATGATGTGGGTGCCGACCGACAGGGCCGAGGTCGAGAACGACCCGCCGCTGCCGATCACGCCGTTGATCGAGGACGACCAGGACAGGCCCGCGGTCAGCGTGCCGTCCTCCACATCGGTGGCGGTACCGGTGAAGGTCACCGAGGTGCCGGTGGTGAAGCTCGAGCCGTTGGCCGGCGCCGAGATGGAGACCGAGGGGATGGTGTTGCCACCGCCGCCGGTGCAGCTCGGCAGGGCGAAGGAGCCGATCCGGGTGCGCCAGGTGGCCGAGCTGGTCACCGCCAGGTACTCGGTGGTGAACCAGAAGGTGCAGTCGTCGGCCGGATCGATGTCCATCGACGAGTAGTCACCCCAACGGGCCGAGGTGCTGGTCTGGGAGCCCGTGCCCGCGAACAGCAAAGCCTCGGCCTGCATGGTGCCGAGGGCGTCGGTGGTTTCGTGGGTGGCGTAGTAGATCGACGGGAACGTCGTCGAGCTGGTCCGGCTGTAGCCGAGGGCGATGTTGCCCACGCCGTCCATGGCGACCGAGGGCATGAAGCGGTGTTGGGTGTCGGGCGAGTGCGTGCCCTGCTGGAAGATCGACCAGCCGCCGCCGGTGTTGCGCAGCTCGAACCAGCGCGGCGCCGCGCGGTTGCCGGTCGCGTTGACGTCCACCGTCCACGAGCTCAGCAGTGTCTGGTGGCTGCCGAAGTTGCGGTAGACCAGGCGCTGCATCGGCCACCAGGAGGCCGAGTCGATGCCCTGGGCGGTGCCCGACTGGGGCAGGCAGTTGGACACGAAGAAGCCGCACACCGTCCAGTTGAAGGCCGCAAGGCCCGAAGCCGGGGTAATCGAATTGATCAGGGTGATCGACGAGTTGGCCGGCGTCGTCCAGTCGACGTTGAACGCGTAGACGTCCAGGCTGTCGTTGGCCGGGCTGCCAAAGTAAGGCTCGCCGCCGTCCTTGAAGTTGTAGAACAGGCCGGGGCTACCGGCGGGCGGCGGTGTAGCGCCGTCGACGTCGGCGGGCATCATCAGGTTGGTGAAGTTCTGGAAGAACTGCATCGGCCGCGCGGCGAGACCGGCCAGCATGCGCTCGCGATCCACGGCGAACACGTCGTACTGGCTCTGGAAGCCCGAGTTGGTGCCGAAGAAGTAGGCGTTGTCGGAAGCCACCGGCCAGGTGCCGACCTTGTAGTAGTCGGGGAAGCGGGGGGTGACGACCTCATAGAGGAAGTAGGCGCCGGTGGGATTGTTGGTCTGGGAGACCGCGAAGCACACCGACTGGTGGGAGCCGGCCACGGCGAACTGGGTCAGCACGAAGCGGTCGGCCTGGCGGTCGTACACGAAAATCGCATCACCGCTGTTGTCGGTCTGGCAGGGTCCGCCGAAGCCGGCCCAGAGAGTATTGGTGTTCGAGGGGCCGGTCAGCTTCACACCGGACTTGTTGTAGATCGAGAAGGCGAGGTTGACCACCTGCACAATGTGGCTCGGACCGACCGCTGCCTCGGTGTCGGGGGGCAACACGCCGCTGACGTTGTTGACGCCTTCGAAGCTCTGGGACAGGGGCGGAGTCCGCACCGCCGACAGGGACGGGCCGGCGAGCAGATCGTCCTCCTTCGGGGCGACGGTGCCGAAGCGATTGCCTTCCTTGTCGAACAGTGTCTCGTGCCGCGGCGCGTTGATCGCCTTCGCATCCTCCGCCTGGATCGGCTTTTCCTCGGCGATCGGCAAGTCACTCACCTTCTGCGAGAGGAACGGGCCCACGACCGGCAGAGTGTAGGGACGTCGCCAGACCTGGCCCTCGACCTCCGCCTCGATCTGCCGGGTACCTTTGGGGCCGAGCACGCCGGACTGCACCGCGGTGGCGCCGCCGGCCAGCTCATAGCCCTTCCAGTGGGGCTGATCGTCGTTGGCCTGGCGCACGCCGGCCGCCACCAGGCGGCTCTTGAGCGAGTGCCCGGCGGGCAGGATGCCGAGCCGCGGCTCCTGGACGAGGCCGTCCACCGCGAGCTCCATTTCGACCTCGGGGTGCGCCGCGAAAACCGCCTGCAGCGAGTCGAAAGCGCGTCCGGCGAGCGCACGGCCAGTGCCGAGCTCGATCTGGAAGTTGCCGCGCTTCACGACGACGCCGGGCAGCGTCTCGGCGTAGAGCTCCGCGCCGGCCAGATCGAAGTAGCGGACGGTCAGTTCATGGGTACCGCCGAGGGGCTGGCCCGCGGCGTCGAGGGTCTGGCCAAGGTAGGGCACCGTGCGCGGGAACTCCGCGGCGGCCAGGGGCAGGGCCACCGCCAGCGCGAGGAGCAGCACCGCTCCGAACGAGGCCAGAGGCGAGCGAGTTCGATCCATGGGAGTCTCTCCTTTGGGGTCATTGGACAAAGGGATAAGGCAAGAGAAGACCGAAAGCGGCCTGGCGGATACACCCCACCCAGCCCTGCCAAGCCCTGCTGTGCGGTCCACGGGACGTCTGGTAATGAAGTACAGCGCAGGGGGTAAAGTGGGACAGGCAGGGACTACTGACGAGCCAGGAGGAGGAATCATGATCGCCGCCGAGATCGTGGAAGAGCTGCGGAGTCTGGGCACCGAGCCCTACCGGAAGATCCTGCGCAACCATGGCGCCGCGGAGCCTCTGTTCGGAGTGAAGGTGGAGGAGCTCAAGAAGATCCAGAAGCGGATCAAGAAAAACCACGAGCTGGCCCTCGAGCTCTACGACACCGGCATCTACGATGCGATGTACCTCGCCGGGCTCATCGCCGACGACCGGCGGATGACCCCGAAAGACCTGCGCCACTGGGTCGAGCGAGCCTCTTGCTCCGGCATCGCGGAATACACCGTGGCCTGGGTGGCGTCCGAAAGCGGCCACGGCTATGACCTTGCCCTCGAGTGGATCGACTCCGACAACGAGCGGGTGGAGTCCGCGGGCTGGTCGACTCTCGGCAGCCTGGTGGCGATCACCGACGACGCCCGGCTCGATCTCGACGCGCTGCGTCGCCTCCTCGCCCGCGTCCGCGCGACGATCCACGACCGACCGAATCGCGCGCGTTACGCCATGAACGGCTTCGTCATCGCCGTCGGCGCTCACGTGCGGGAGCTGACCGAGCTGGCGCTTGAGACGGCCGCGAGCCTCGGGCCGGTCACCGTCGACATGGGCGACACCGAGTGCGAGGTTCCCTCCGCCGTCGGGTACATCGAAAAGATCCGACTCCGGGGCGCGCTCGGCAAGAAACGCAAGACCGCCAAGTGCTGAGACGCGAGGGCGGACACGCCCGCTAACAACGTCCGCAGCTGAAACCTCGAGGTGCCGTTTCCGGTAGGGCTCGACCGCCATGAAGAAACGCAACTTCGCCACGGCGGCCGCCTTGCTCACCGTCGCGGTCGTCACCCACGCGGCCACCCGCTATTGGCTCGAGCGGCCGGAACCTGTCGAAGGTATTGTCGACGCCGTCCTGCCGTCGGCCGTGCTCCACGAGGATCGGCCGTTCCAGCTCCACCTGCCCGCCTCCTACGGAAGCGATCCGGAGCGGCGATACCCGGTGATCTACGTCCTCGACGGCTCGTCCCAGGCCTCCCACACGGCTCGCTCCGCCGCCCTCCTGGCCCGGATCGGGGTCATGCCGGAGGTGATCGTGGTCGGCATTCCGAACGTCGGTGACCACGGTCGCGAGCGCGACTACACGCCGCCCGGCATGCGCCAGGATGCGGAGGCCTCCGACGGCCCCATAGGCCAAGCGGACCGATTCCTCGCCTTCCTGCGCGACGAGCTCATTCCGCGCATCGACACCGACTACCGGACCGCGCGGCCGCGAACGCTCGCCGGGTGGTCCCGCGGCGGGCTGTTCGTCGTCCATTCGCTCCTCGCCGAACCCGATCTCTTCGACGCCCGGCTCGCCTTGAGCCCCGCCCTGTGGCGGGAAGACGACGTCATCGTCACCCGCCTCGGGGATTTCCTGGCGACCTCGCCCGACCTGGGGGGATTCCTTTTCCTGAGCCTCGGCGACGAGGAGAACCCGAAGATGACGGTCGCATTCCGGCACGCGATCGCGACCCTCGAGGGCCGAGCGCCGCGGTCGCTTCGGTGGCGGGCCGAGCTCACTCGCGGAGCGAACCACGGCCAGAACGCCGAGTGGTCCACGCCGGTTGGCCTCTTCGCCCTGTTCTCAGGTGAAACGGCCGCCGCTCCGTAACTCCGTCCCTTGCACGCCACCTCCCGCCCGGACATACTCTCGCTCTCGCTTTCCTCTGGGCAGGAGGTTTCCATGGACCAGGTCACCTGGCGTGATCGTTGGCGTTATCGCTTCGACAATTTCATGGCCCGCGGCACGGGCGCGCTGCTGTTCGCGCTGGCCGTCGCCTCGGCCGTCATGGTGCTCACGATCGCCGGAGTGGTCGCCCTCGCCCGGGTCGCACCCGTGGGTGACGACGGCGAGCCGCTGTCTTTTCTCGCGCTCGCCTGGATGGGCCTTTTGCGCACCTTGGACACCGGCACCATGGGCGGCGACACGGGCAGCGCCTGGTTCCTGGCCGCCATGCTGGCGGTGACGATCGGCGGCGTGTTCACCGTCAGCACCCTGATCGGCGTGCTCAACAACGGCCTCGAAAGCAAGCTCTCGGCCCTCCGGAAAGGCCGCTCGCGGGTGATCGAGACGGAGCACACCATCATCCTCGGCTGGTCTCAGCAGATCTTCCCGATCCTCTCCGAGCTGCTGCTCGCCAACGAAAGCCGCAAGGGTGCCTGCATCCTGGTCATGGGCGAAAGCGACAAGGCCGAGATGGAAGACGAGATTGCCGAGCGCATCGGCCCGACCGGCAAGACCCGCATCGTCTGTCGCTCGGGCAGCCCGATCGACCTGGCGGACTTGAAGATCGTGAGCCTCCAGACCTCGCGCTCGATCATCGTCTTGTCGCCCGAGGGTGACGACCCGGACGCGAGCGTGATCAAGACGCTCCTGGCCATCACCAACGCTCCCGACCGCCGGCCCGAGCCCTACCACGTGGTCGCCGAGATCCGCGATCCCAAGAACATCGAGGTCGCCCGCATGGTGGGACGCGACGAAGTCGAGCTGCTGCTCGTCGGCGAGCTGATCTCGCGGATCATCGCCCAGACCTGCCGCCAGTCCGGTCTGTCGGTCATCTACACCGAGCTGTTCGACTTCGGCGGCGATGAGATCTACTTCCGCGAGGAGCCCTCGCTCACCGGCAAGTCCTTCGGCGAGGTCCTCGGGGCCTACGACGACTCGGCCGTGCTGGGCGTCGCTCCGGCCACCGGCCGCCCGCGCCTCAATCCCCCCATGGATCAGCCCCTTTCGGCCGGAGACCGCCTGATCCTGGTCGCCCAGGACGACGATTCGATCCGGCTCTCGGGCCGGACCGCCACCCCCAGCGAAGAGGTCCTGAACCCCGGCCTGAGCCCGGGCACGACTCCCGAGCGAACGCTGCTGCTCGGCTGGAACTGGCGGGCCGCGAAGATCCTCTCCGAGCTCGGGCAGTACGTGCCGCTCGGGTCCCACGCCACGGTGGTCACCGAAACGGCCGGGATGGCCGAGGGACTCGCGAACCTCGCCGACCCGGCCCGGATGACGATCGAGTGGATCGAAGGCGACACCGCCGATCGCCGGCTGCTCGAGGGCCTCGGGCTCGAGACCTACGACCACATCATCGTGCTGTCCTACTCCGACGACCTGGAAGTCCAGCGGGCCGACGCCAAGACCCTCGTCACGCTGCTCCACCTGCGCGAGATCGGCGAGCGCCTGGGCCGGCCCTTCTCCATCGTCAGCGAAATGCTCGACGTGCGGAACCGCGCCCTGGCCGAGGTCACCAAGGCCGACGACTTCATCGTCAGCGACCGCTTGATCAGCCTCATGCTGGCCCAGATTTCCGAGAACAAGCACCTCGCCGCGGTGTTCGACGACCTGCTCGATCCGGAGGGCAGCGAGATCTACCTGAAGCCCGCCGCCGCCTACGTGCGACCGGACACGCCGGTCGAGTTCTACGACGTCCTCGAGGCCGCGCGCCGCAAAGGCGAAGTGGCCTTCGGCTACCGCCTCGCTGCCGACGCCAAGAAGGCCGACCGCGCCTACGGCATCCGGCTCAATCCAAGGAAGTCCGAGACTCTGAGCTTCACCGCGGAAGACCGGATCGTGGTGCTGGCGGAGAGCTGAGCACAGCCGCCTCCCACCCCGGCCGGGACGAGCCCGGCCGCTGCCCCAAGAGCGTCCGTCGTAATTGGCAGCGGCCGGGCTTGTCCCGGCCGGCGGGAGCGAGGGAGGGCCAGTTTTCTACGCCAAAACCGCTTCGCGCTCTTCCACCACTCGGCCGTCGAACAGGTGGATTTCGCGCTGGGCGTGCTGGGCGTAGCGGTTGTCGTGGGTGACGGTGCAGATCGTGGCACCCTCGGCGTGGAGACTCGCGAGCAGATCCATCACGGCCGCGCTGTTGGTCGAGTCGAGGTTGCCGGTGGGCTCGTCGGCGAGGAGGATCGAAGGCTTGCCGACCACCGCCCGGGCCACCGCCACACGCTGCTGCTGGCCGCCCGAAAGCTGCGACGGGAAGTGCTGGGTGCGGTGGGCCATGCCGACCTTCTCGAGCGCCGCGAGCACGCGCTCCTTGCGCTCCGCCGCGGCGACGCCGCGGTAGGTCAAGGGTAGCTCCACGTTCTCGAACACGGTCAGATCGCCAATCAGGTTGAAGGCCTGGAAGATGAAGCCGATCTCCCGGTTGCGGATGCGCGCCCGGTCCGAGAAGGACAGATTCGCCACCTGCTGGCCGTTCAGCCAGTACTGGCCGCCGGTGGGCGTATCGAGCAGCCCCAGGATCGACAGTAGAGTGGTTTTCCCGCAGCCGGACGGGCCGGAGATCGACACGTACTCGCCCTTCTGGATCTCGAGGTGAATGCCCGACAACGCGTGGGTCTCCACCTCGTCGGTGTAGAAGACCTTGCTGATTCCGTCCAGGCGCAGCAGCGCGGGGGGTTGCGTCATGGTCGTCTCCTTGTTGGATGGCCTTTTCGCGGACGAGTCTAGTTCAGCGAACGCGGAGAACTTCCGCATCCTGCCACTGGGACGTATCGGACACGATCACCTGGTTACCCACCTCGAGCCCGGAAACGATCTCGATCTTGTCGACCGAGGCCCGCCCGAGCAGGACTTGGACGCGGCGGGCGTAGTCGCCATCCGGGTCCAGCCGGAACAGTCCGACTTGGGAGTGGGGATTGCCGAAGCTCGGGCGGGCGACGAACAGCACATCGTCGAGCCGCTCGATCTCGATCCGGCCGTCGACCGACAGGTCCGGCCGCGCCCCGGCGGGCAGCGGGCCGTCGAAGGTCACATCCACGAGGACCGAGCCGTCGCGGACCGCCGGGTCGATCCGGGCCAGCCGGCCCTGGACGATCCCGTTGCGCGTGTCGATCTCGGCCACGAGGCCGATCACGAGGTCTTTCGCCTGAGTCTCCGCGACCCGCAGCTCCGCCTTCAAGCGCGTCGGGTTGGCGACGCGGGCGATCGACTGGCCCGACGGAATCCGCTGCCCGACCTCCACCGGCACTTCCTGGAGCACGCCGGCGAGGCCGGCGCGGAGGAACAGGTTTCCGACCTCGGCGCGACGCAGCCCGTGGATCGCCCGCAACTGATCCAGCTGGGCGCGGTTGGCCGCGAGCTGAGCCTCGTGGGACGACCGCGTCTTTTCGATCCGCTCCTTTTCGATCGACACCCGCCGGGCGAGCTGCTCGGCACGGATCCGCGAGCGCTTCAAGTCGAGCTCCGAGATCAGCTTGTCCTTCCACAGAGCCTCGTTGGCCTCCAGCTGGAGTCGCGCCTCGTTCCAGTCGGCCTCGATGCGGGCGGCTTCCGCCGTTTGGGTGAGAAAATCGCTCTCGAGCCCGACCCGCAGATTGGTCAAGTCCGCCTCACCCGCCGCGAGCGCGAGACGGGCGTCTTCGAGGCGCTGCTCGAGCTCCGGATTGGTCAGCTCGACGATGATCGAGTCCGGGGTCACGGTGACCCCGGGGCGCAACACGATGCGCTCGACGACCCCTTCCGTCGACAGGGAAAGCCACCGGCTCTCCTCGGGCACCAGCGAGCCCGGGGCGCGCACGTCGCGCAACATCGGGCCCCGTCCGACCTGGTCGATCCACAAGTTCGCCCGCTCCGCGATCGGTGCCGCGGGCTCCAGCTGATAGATCCAGAACGTCAGGAGCACGGCCACCAGGGCCGCGCCACCGGCCAGGAGCAGCCGCTGCTTCTGACGCCGTTCCTTGACGCCCGTTCGTTGCACATCCATGTTCGATTCCTCCGCGTTCGATCCGTCGCGGCGCGCCCCGTCGCAACGCCTGTGCCACGACCGAGAGAGTTGCCCTGGTTGGATTTGGCGCCCCTCCTTTGGTGCAGCAGCGTCCGAAGCCGGGACGCGAAGATCCCAGGATCGAACGCTCGCAAACGCCTTGACGCCAGAATGATACTGGCCTATCATTACCGCCTCACGGGAGAACCCCTTCTCCCCCATCCGCGGAGGCCGTCTTGATCGAGCCGCTCAACCTGCAGAGTCTGGACGAAACCGTCGACCCCACCCGTTGGGACCGGTTCGGCGTGGCCCTGTCTTCGCTCTGCATGGTGCATTGCCTGGGGCTACCGCTGGTCGCCGTCCTGATGCCGGCCCTGGCGCTGCCCGACAGCCACGCCTTCCACGTGGGGCTCCTGGCCTTCGTCGCCCCGATCGCCCTCATCGCCCTGGCGGCGGGCTTTCGTCGTCACCGTGCCTGGGCCCCGGTCTCGATCGGGGCCTTCGGCCTCGCCCTGCTGATCTCGGCGATCAGCCCCGGCCTCCCCGGGGTCGCCGAGAAGGGCCTGACCGTCGCGGGCGGGGTGTTGTTGATGGTCGCCCACCTTTCGAACTCGCGGCTCGCGAGCTGCGGCTCGAGCTGGTTCGGACTCTTCGAGCGTCACGCCGAGTGCCTCTGCGAGCGGTCGGGCGACTGAGCTACACTCGAAATCGAAATCATGTGGGCTGAAGCGGCACTGGTGATGGCCTTGGCGATGGATGTCCATCTCGCCCCGAAGCTCATCCCCCTCGAACCCCTCGCCGAGGATCTCGCGCTCCCCGAGCCGGCTCCCGGGCGACCGGGCACCGATCTGCTGCGTTTCGACCTCGCGCACTCGGTTCCGGAGACGCCCTACGGCGGCGCCATCTACCGCGCCGCCCGGCGGTCCGAGCTGTCACCCCAGCTGATCGCGGCGGTCGTCAAGGTGGAGTCGTCCTTCAACGCCAAGGCCCGCTCGCGGAAGGGCGCCTGCGGGCTGATGCAGCTGCGGCCCTCGACCGCCCAACGCTTCGGGGTCAACCGGCGGCAGCTGTTCCACCCCGAGCACAATTTGACGGCCGGATCGAAATACCTGCGCTGGCTCTCCGACCGCTTCGACGCCGACCTGCCCCTGGTCCTTGCGGCCTACAACGCCGGCGAAGGGGCCGTCGCACGCTTCGGCGGCGTCCCGCCCTATTCCGAGACCCAGAACTACGTGCGACGGATCTACCAGCTGCTGGGCCTCGAGCTACCTTCGGACGTGCCGGGCCTCGGCCTCGATCTGGCCCAGATCGAAGCGGTCGGCCCGTCCACCACCCAGCGCTGAAGGTCGAAGACGGGATCGGATACACTCGCCGGCGATGCAACGGAAGACGCAACAACGGCAGGCGATTCAACGGGCTCTCGAATCCGCGGCGCGGCCACTGTCCCCGCAAGAGATTCTCGAATCGGCAGGGCCCGGCGCTCCCGGACTCGGCATCGCCACGGTCTACCGGACCATTCGCGGCTTCCTCGACGAAGGTCGTCTCCACGCGGTCGAGCTGCCCGGAGCCCCGGCCCGGTACGAGCTCTCCGGCAAGCACCACCACCACCACTTCCACTGCCGCCACTGCGACGGCGTGTTCGAGATCGAGACCTGCCCCGGCAACTTCGCCGACCTGGCGCCGCCCGGATTCCAGCCCGAGCGCCACGAGATCATCCTCTACGGCCTCTGCCGCGGCTGCGCGGCCCAGGCCTGAGGAGAGCCCGAGTCCGGCGCGAGGGATTGAAATCCCTCGCTACAACGATCGTCCCTGACGGGACGACACAGCCACCCCTCCCCGTTTCCGTCTCTTCGTCCCCGTTTAGGGGACGTCTTCGGTAGCGAGGGATTTCAATCCCTCGCGATTCTTGCGGCCCCTCCCCTCCTCCCGCGTCGGTTCGGTCGAACTGAAGTTCGACCCCTACCCTTCCGCCTTCGCCGCTCGCACCCGTTCCAGGGTCTTCCGCACCTCTTCCGCCTCTTCCGGCGCCAGCGTCAACACCACTCCCGGCCGGGCCGAGTTGGTGGCGCGGACGCCATCGAGAACGAGGGTCTCGCGGGCCTCCTTGGGCCCGGTCAGCTCGAGAGTCAACGGCAGACCTCCCGGCGCACCTGCCGGCGAGGCCGCTTCTTCCGCCTTCGCCGCGGCCGTGATCGCCGCCAGGAAGTCCGATACCTCGGTGTACGAGATCTTCTCCTCCCCTCGCCGCCAGTCGACGCCGTCGCGCCGGAGCGTCAGCTCCTCCCCGCCGCCCCGAACGACGACCTTCTCGATGTCGTAGCTCGCCAGCGTGGTCCACGCGCGCGAGCGCCAGCGCTCCGCCGGCTGCGCCGCCGTCTCGGTCAAGCGCGTCACGATCCGTGCGGTCTCGACCTCGTCCCCGGCCCGCGCCCGCACCGAAACCGGCATTCCCTCCCCCGCTCCGGCACCGAGCTCGAGGCGGAACGGCGCCGTTCCGTTGTCGAAGCTGACTTCGATCGCGGCGCCGGTGGGGCTGAACGCCGCGTCGTCGTCGATGAAGCTCTGGGCCGACAGAGAGGTGAGCTCACCGAGAAGCCCTTCGACCAGGTTCCGCTCCGCCTGGTCGTCGAAGGGCTCGGCGACCCGATACCGGTCCCCGCTCCGCACGAGGACGATCGGCGCACCCGCGGCCGGGATCACCCGAATGCGCTCGATCGTGGCGCGATCTCCCGACGGGAACAGGCGACGATCCCGCCAACCTTCCGCGTCCTTCCCCAGCTCCGCGGCGATCGCCCCCGGCGTCACGAAGGCCCGGCCCGGCCGGCTCGCGAGACCAACCAGGGTGTCGCCGGAGGCCGGCACGGCCGCTCCCACGACCAGCGTGTCGGACCCCGCGGCGGTGGTCCAGGTGAGACGGAACCGAGGCTCGTCGAGGCCCACCTCGGCCGGTGCCGCGTCCTCGAGAGTCCGCTTCGATTCGAGATCCCCGAGAGCCCGCAGCAGTCCGTCGACCGCAAAGGCATCGCTCCGCCGGGCCACGGGCTCGGTCATCCGCCATAGGTTCCCCCGGCGCTCGAGCTTCACCCGCCGCTCGCCGGGACGCTCGATCGCAAGCGACAGAACGGTCGTCGGATCGAGCGCCACCAGCCGGCGACCGGCCGCGACGCGCTCCTCGAGGGGCGGCTGGCGCCGCTCCCAGAAGACGACGAAAGCCCCGAGGGCCGCCACCACCAGGGCCAGGACGAGTACCGTGCGACTTCTCACGAGCGCCTCCTCCGCCACCAGACGCCGACCCCCGCGACCACCGCCAGGGCCGGCAAGCCCACCAGCGCCAGCAGGATCGCCGCCCGCTGCTCGCCGCGGGTCATCGACAGGCGGACCTGCTCGGGTTTCTTCGGTGGGATTCCCAAGAGAGTCTCCCGCTCGACCAGCGAATTGATCAGGTTGCTCGCCAGGATGCCGTTGGCCGGACCGGCGCCGAGCAGCGACTCGGTCACGAAGTCGGCATCGCCCACTACGATCAGGCGGAAACCGTCGTCGTCCGGCTCTTCCTCGTGAATCTCGCCCTCTTCGTGATCGTGGCTCGCGGGCTCGACCGCCACCGCCAGAGCCAGCGGACCCCGCGGGTCCCCTGGCTCGGGGCCGGTGGCCGGCGGTCCCGAGAACCGGGTCAGGCCCCAGGCGTCGCGCGAGGTGCGCAGCAGCTCCGTCGCCTGGTAACCGGACGGTGCGGAGCCCACCGAGAGCGAACGCGCTCCCCGCAGCAGCAAGGCCACGTTCGAGCCCGACAGCGACCGGGTCACCGGGTGGGCGGTGTAATCGGCCGCGAAGAAGGTCTCGCCCCCGAAGCCCGGGTAGGCCAGGGACGGATCGACCACGACATCGCGACCGACCCGCACGCCGTAGCGCTCGAGCCACGTTTCAAGCCCGATAGGAACGAGGCCCCCGGCGACGCCTTGGGGGCCGAAGGTCGGATCAAGCAGCACCAGCAGGCGGCCGCCGCCCTCGAGATAGGTCGCCAGAAGCGCCAGCTCGGGCTCCACCAAAGTCGTCTTCGGCCCGGCCACGACCACCAGGTCCGTTCCTTCCGGTACTGCCTTCGCCCCGAGCGTCGACCACTCCTCGAAGGCCGCGTTGTCGCGCCCCACGAGCTCCTGGAAGGCCTTGAGCCCGTTGGCTGAGAGGTCATCCAGGGCGAGCTCGCCGTGGCCGGTCGTAAAGACGATCTTGGGCTTCTCCCCGAGCGAAAGCGCCACCAAGGCGCTGGTGAAGCGCTCCTCGCCTTTGAAGGCGGCGATGCCCGGCTCCTGGCCCAGCTCGACCCCTTGGAAATCGAGCTCGGCCAGAGAATCCGCCCCGATCACCCGGCGATCCGAGCCGGATTCGAACACCACCGCGGCGCTCGACAGCTCGAACTGCTGGGCCAGGCGCTGAGCCTCGACCGGATTGCGCTCGGGATCGATCCAGCGTACCGAGAGCCGGGGCGAGGCCGCCTGATACCGGTCGAGGAGCTCCCGGGTGGGTTCGTAGAGGCGAGAGCCGGGGGTCAGGAACGAGGTCACGACCACGTCCCGTTCGAGTCCGGCGAGCACGTTCTTCGTTTGCTCCGAAAGCGAAAACAAGCGCGTCTCGGTCCAGTCCGCGCGATGGTGATAGCGGAAGCCGAGATAGTTGACCAGCACCAGGAGCGCCGCCGCCAGCACCACGCCCGCGGAGGTCAAGGAGCCCTCGCGAGCGGCTTTCGTCCAGTTGGGCGGAGAGGTTTCGTCGTGAGCCATGCTCGTCACCGCCACTTCCGGGCCGCGAGCGCCCGAGTCGTCAGGAACAGGAAGAACACCGTCGTCGACAGGACGAAGACGATTCGCCGCGTGTCGACGATCCCCCGCGAGAAGTCCTCCATCAGTTGGGTCAGAGACAGGTGCCGGAAGGTCTCCTTGGCGCCGTCGCCCTGGACCAGGAACTCCAACAGGGACAGACCGAAGAGACCGATCGACAGGGCGAAGCCGACCACCGCGGCCACGATCTGGTTGGCGGTCGTGGCCGAGGCGAACATTCCGATGGCCAGCAGCACGGCGCCGATCAGGAGAATCCCCAGGTAGCCCGCCGCGACGACGCCGGCATCGACAGGGGTCTTGCGCGCCACGAGGGCCGCGTAGGTCAGGGTGGGCAACCAGGTGACGACGTAAAACGTGAGCGCCGCCAGGTACTTGCCGAGCACGACCTGGAGCTCCGTGACGGGGGAGGTCATCAGAATTTCGATCGAGCCACTCCGGCGTTCCTCGGCCAGGGACCGCATGGTCAGGACCGGCGTGGCGAAGAGCACCAGGACCCAGAAGAACAGCGTGCCGCCGAAGAACAGGTCCAGCGGCCGCCCGGGTGGAGCCATGGGGTCGTTCAGGAAGGCCACGATCAGCGAGAACACGCCACCGTTGACGACCAGCAGGAAGAACAGGACCACATAGGCCAGCGGCGAGAGGAAGTAGGCCCGCAGCTCGCGCTCGAAGGTGGCGAGGGCACCGCTCACGACGCCACCTCCTCGGCGGCCACGTCGCGGGTCGTGAGGCGGAGGAAGATCGCCTCGAGCGTCGCTCGCTCTTCGCTCAGGCCCAGAAGCACCCAGCCATGGGCCACCGCCGCCTGGAAGACCGCCTCCCGAAGGTCGGTTCCCGCGGTGGCCTCGATCCGCAGAGCCTCGGGGAGGGTGGGATGGTGCTCCACTCGCTCGACTCCCGGCAGGCCACCGAGGGCCTCCTCGGCGCCGGCGGGAGCCCCCTTGAGGGTCACGTTCAGGAGCTGTCGGCCTTGGCCGCGGGCACGCAATTCCGCCGGAGTGCCCTCGCCCACGATTCGGCCGTGGTCGAGGATCAAGATCCGGTCGCAGAGCAGCTCGACCTCGGGCAGGATGTGGCTCGAGAGGATCAGCGTCCGCTCGCGACCGAGCTCGCGAATCAGCTCTCGAATGGCCACGATCTGCTTGGGGTCGAGGCCCACGGTGGGCTCGTCGAGGACCAGCACCTGGGGCCGATGGAGAATCGCCTGGGCCAACCCCACCCGCTGCCGGAAGCCCTTCGACAGGGTGCCGATCGTCTGCCGCCTCACCTCCGTCAGGAGGCAGGCATCCATCGCTTCGCCGAGCGCCTGGCGAGCGCGGGCACGATCGAAGCCGTGGATCCGAGCCCGGTAGGCGAGGTACTCCTCGACGCGCATTTCCGGGTAGAGCGCGACGTTTTCGGGCAGATACCCGAGTTGCCGGCGGGCCTTCACCGGCTCGGCGGCGAGGTCGACACCGCCGATCGACACCCGCCCCGAGGTGGGCGGGAGGAAGCCCGTGATCATCCGGATCGTGCTCGTCTTACCGGCTCCATTCGGGCCCAGAATGCCGACGATCTCCCCGTCGCCCACGGCAAAGGTCACTCCATCCACCGCCGCCTTCGGTCCATATCTCCGAACGAGCTCGTGCGCTTCGATCATTCTCGAATCCTCTTGAGTCTTCTGAAAAGTTCCGCCCCGATCGCTCCTCAGTCTTTGGCCAGCACCTCGAACTTGCCGTTGACGAAGATTCGCCGGGGCTTTTCCGGCAGCTTGATCGTCACGTCCACCGTCTTCTCGCCGGCGCCCTTGAAAGCGAGGTTGCCGAAGCCCGCGAGGCGGCCGCGGGAGAGCTCGGCGTAGAGCGGGACGAGGACGAAGAAATCGGCCGAGACGTCCTCGACGCGCACGGTACCGGTGATCTGGTACTCGTCGCCGGCGAGCTTCTTGGCCTTGAGCTCCGAGACCAGGCGCGGGACTTCCGTGCCGTAGACCCACTGATCGAAGAACCAGTCGATCTTGCCGTTGCCGGTGGCGTTCAGGGTCGGCACCATGTGGCGCTCGACGGTGGCCTTGAAGTCCTCGGTGGTCGGGCTCTTGCCGGCGTAGGTGGCGGTGAAGTCCTTCATCAGGGCGATGAAGGCGGCGTCCGGATCGGACGAGGCCGGGTCGAACATCAGCATGCGCAGCATGTGGAGCACGAAGGCGCCCTTCGAGTAGATCAGGAAGCCGGCGCCGGGAGCCCGGTGGGTCGACAGACGCCAACCGCGGGTGATCGGCCCGACCTCGTGAATCGGCACCGGACTGCCGGCCTTGCCGACGATGGCGTCCCGGTGCTTCCGCCAGAACTCGATGTACTTGTCCCAGCCCGCCGTGTGCTGCACCGCGAGGGCCGAGGAGAACTCCGCGAAGCCTTCCGACAACCACTGGTCCCGGTAGCTGCCCCAGCCGACGTGGTGGCCCCACCACTGGTGGGCCATCTCGTGGAAGCCGACGGAGTCGACGAAGTCGGTGAAGCCGCCGGTCAGGCCGAGATCCTTCCTTTGGGTACCGCTCAGGTAGGCGGTGTAGGGCATGAAGATCAGCGAGGGCCACGACTGGCCGAAGAACCACGCTTCCTGCTGCGTGATGGCGACGCTCTCGTTGGGCAAGGGGCCGAAGTAGGCGGTGCCGATGCGCAGCTCGTTCATTCCGTCCGCGAGGGTCGATTCCGCGATCTTCTCGGCGTTCAGCTTGCCGATCGAGGACGGGCCGGCCTGGACGTTGGGGTTGAAGGCCCCACCGTCGTCCTCGGGCCTGGACCCGACCAGCGAGCCGTCGCCGCGCGCGGAGGACTGCAAGGTCTGGTTGATCTCGCGGATGATGTCCGGCGTGCCGGAGCCGGTGAAGACGTCGAGGCGAATGCCGACCTGATCGTCCATCCGCTCGAGCTTCTTGAACTTGCCGTAGTTGAAGCCGGCCACGCGGATCGGCAGCTCTTCCTTCCACACCGTCACATCGAGGCCGCCCTCGGAGCGGGAAGACTCGAGCTGGCCGACCGAGATGACCTGGTTGCCGGCGGGTACCCGGTAGGTGAGGCCGAAGGTGGCGGTGTCGCGGAAGATGCCCGCGTTGGGGTACCAGCTGGTGCGCGCGCCAACGGCGAAGGTGCCACCGCCGCGGTCGTCCAGAACCTTGTCGCCGGCGTACCGGAGCCGCAGGGCGAAGGCCGTGCCCTTGAGCAGGACCTCGGGCAGCACCACGGCCGTCTCCGAATCCTCGGGCAGGAAGTCGGCGTAGTCGCTTTCTTCTTCCTGAACCCACGGCACTTCGACCCACTCGGTCTCGCCCGCGGGCCGAAACTCGGCGTTTTCGACCCGCAGGTTGCCGAAGAGCGAGATCGGGACCACCCGCACCGGGGCCACGGCCGCGAGCTCCAGGAGAGTCGAGCCCGAAAGCCGGCCATCCTTGCCGATCGTGGTGTCGATCTCGTAGTGGCTGGCGTCGATCCGCGACTTGAACGGCGGGCGGCGATTGGCTTCGACGTCGTTCCGCGCGTGGCACTGGTAGTACGGGCCACCCTTGACCGAATCGAACACCCACAAGGCCGTATCCTCGCCGCCGTCCCCGAGCCGTGAGGCTTCGACGCCCTGGGGGTCGACCACCGCCAGGCCCAGGGGGAAGCTCTCGCCGTCCGCGACGGCGTAGAACACGCCGCTGCGGATCCCCGGCGTATCGTGGAGATCGGCCAGGAGCCGGAGCATCAGGTTGGTGCGGATCTCCTTCTTCTGCCAGCGGAAGTAGGTTTCGAGGGCGCCCCGGGCCTCGGCCTCGGGGCTCCCCTGGCGGGGCTCGCCGGGTCCTCCGAGAAGGGCCAGCTCGTCCGCGGTCGAGTCGGCGAAGAACAGGACCAGCTTCGAGAACCGCTCGGTGACGGTCTCGAGGCCTGTTTCGCCGAGCAGGAAGGCCAGATGGCGACGCTCGTCCTCGCAGGCCGGGGATAGCCGGTAGCTGCCCTTGCCGAGGAACACGGCGCCCACGGTGCGGTCGCCCACCGGAGCCAGCAGGTGGAAGGTCCCCGACTCGAACTGAAAGGTGAAGGCGTCGCGATCGAGGGTGAACGAGGCGGTCAGCGTCAGCTGGCGGCCATCGGGGGCAAGGGCCTGGAGGGCCTGGTAGGTCGGGTCGGCGGGGGCGGCCGCCCAGGCGCCGGAAGCGCAGGATGAGAGCAGGGCGAAGGCCAAGCCCCCGCGCAACAGGTGGATCTTCATGGGTTGCCTCCCGGCGTCGAAAGCGGACGGCCGGCGGTTCCGGCTGCGGCGCCGCCGATTCTACGGAAGCCCGGCCAGATCTTCACGCACGTAAAGCCGAAAGTAGGGCCGGCCGCGTTCGTCGGGCACCGTCTCGACGGCTCGGTAGCCGCTCGCCAGGAAGTCCGCGAGGGGCGGAAAGTCCGCGATCGGATATTTCCGGTAGTAGCGATGGTTGCCGGGCACGGTGTCGATCACCAAAGCCGGCCGGCGCTCTCTCAGCTCCCGCATCAGGGTGTCCCAGGCACCGGGGACGATGTGCTCGGAGGTGTCCACCCCTCGCCCTTGGTTTTCCCACGGCAACAGGCCGGTCAAGTAATTGGTGTTGCTGTAGCGGGAGGCGGGCCGGCGCGGGGCCAGCAGGTAGATCTCCGGGTAGTAGCCCCAGACGAAGATCGGCTGGTCGGGGGTCGTCAAGGCTCGCACCCGGCCGAGCAGGCGCTCGAGGGTGGGGTCGGTGCGGGCCGGGCGGCCGAGCTGGAACAGCGTGGCCTCGTTCCCGAAGCGCTGGAGCGAGTAGCCCACGCCGACGACGAGGGCCAGAACCACGGCGATGCGCAGGCGGCGGACCTGCCAGGCGGTCACCACGGCATCAGCCGTCAACAGGCACGCCGGCACGAGGATCTGAATGAAGTAGTGGCCGAAGTTCCGCCCACTGAAGGACGCCCCGAAGTACGCCCCGGCGAACCACAGCAGGAGCAGCGCCCGAGGGCCGGGCTCGCCGGTCCGCGGTTCGGAGCTCGAGCGCCTGGAGGCGAGGGCGAGAGCGGCGGCGCCGACCACGCCGGCGAAGAGCCAGGGGTTGGCGGTCAGGTAGTGGCGGTTGTGAGCGAAGGGGTTGAGAGCCGCGAGCCGCTCGGAGACGGGCACCACCGCCGTGTAGTGCTCGACGTTGTAGCTCCAGAAGTAGAGGTAGAAATCTCCGAGGGCGCCGTGGAGTGCGAAGTAGCCGGCCACGGCCCCCACCGTCGCCACGAACCCCGCGGCGAGGGCACCGCCTTCGACGAGCGCGCCGCGCCAGAACGGCCCCGGCCTGCGGGCCACTACCCAGAGCACGAACAGGCCCGCCGCCAGGCCATCGAACAGGGCCGGCTGTTTGGCCAGGAACGACAGACCGAAGGCCACCCCGGCGAGGGCCAGGTCCCGCACCCGCGAGCCGTGACCCGACCGCGTCGCCCGCCAGACCAGGGCCATGCCCGCGGTTGACAGCCACACGATGGGCCATTCGGTGTGGAAGGCGAGCATCTGGGTGGGCCGGTAGGTGAACGAAGCGATGGCCAGAAACGTCGCCGCCAGGGCAGGCAGAGAACCCATTCTGAACGGGGTAAGGGCACGGCATGCCGTGCCCTCCTCGTCGAATCGCTCCGCCAGCCGGTAGGTCAACACACACCCACCGAAGATCAGCAGGAGCAACGCCCCGTGGACCGCCCGCAGGTTCCCGTCGCCGGCCACGGCGAACACCGCGGCATACAGCGCGTAGGTCACCGGGCCGCGCTGGTCGATGGCGTCCCGATAGGGCACGCCGCCGGCCAGCCATTCCGACGCGATCAAAGCCGAGACCGACTCGTCCACGTCCCGAACGGCGGGGGCGGTCGAAAGCGGGAACCGGAGGCAGAGCAGGAGGATCAGGAGGCTGGCGAAGAAGAGGATCTCCCCAAGCCGCCCGAGGGGCCGGGAAAAGGCGCCCGGGGGCGGTGCGGAGGGCGGGGGACGTTTCAGGATCGGCCTCGGTCGCAAGAGTCTGGCAGCTCGGGGATGACGAACCCGTGAATCATTGACCGACGCGATTCGCGGCGCTAGTCTGCCCCGCGATGTCCGGTTCCACGGCTCCCTCGACGGCGCGTTCCCCCCAGGGCCGGGGCTGCGGCGTGCTCCTGGCGCTCGTGGCCTTTGCGGCCTTCGGCTACTGGGTGGTCACGAAGAACGCGAGCGACGAGAGCGTGTCGACCACCAGCGAGGGCTCCGAGAACGCCGAAGCGAGCGCGGCGGACCTCGTGCGGGAACAGCAGGAGCGGCTCATCGACGAGCAGACCCAGGCCGCCCGCGAGCAGACCCGGCGGCTCTACGACGAACGCATCGAGCTGCGGCGCCAGAAAATCCTGCTCATCTCCGAGCGCCTCGAACGGGGCGATCGGCGCGAGTACGACAAGATCTCGCTGGAGAACCGCTGCCCCCACGACATCGCGGTGGCCATCAACTACCTGGACCTCGACGACAAGTGGATCGTGCGCGGCTGGTGGAACTTGAAGCCCGGGGAGGAAACCACCACCGACGCCATGACCCGGAACGCCAAGATCTACTTCTACGCCGAGAACCTCCCGACCGGCTGGAAGTGGGACGGCTCGAACCGGGAAGGCTCCCGCATCCTGCCCGTGGTCGACGAGCGCTTCGACTACCTCGAGGGCGAAACCCTGCTCTACAAAGAGCCCCGGCAGGTTTCCTACTATCAGGTCGAAACCGGCGAGGACTGGCAAGAGCACCGCGAGGTCTTCGAGTGCAACCCCGAGGCGGGCGAGGTGGCGCCCGGGGGTTGAGGCGAGGCTGTCTCGAAACCCGGGGAAGGCACCCGCCTCCCACCCCGGCCGGGACAAGCCCGGCCGCTGCCCCAAGAGAATCCGTCGTTCTTGGCAGCGGCCGGGCTCGTCCCGGCCGGCGGCAGCGAGGAAGGGTCAGGTTTGAGTCCGCCTCTTCAGTCCGGCCGAATCGGTCTGGTACTGCACCAGATCCCAGCGGTTCCCATACAGGTCCTCGAACACCGCCACCGTTCCGTAATCCTGGACGATCGGCTCGCGCACGAAGGTCACGCCGGCCGCGACCAGGGCGTGGTAGTCGCGCCAGAAGTCGTCCGTTTGGAGGAAGAGGAACACCCGGCCGCCGGCTTGATTGCCGATGAACGGTTCCTGTTCAGGCGTCGAGGCGCGGGCGAGCAGCAGGGACGTGCCGCTCGAACCAGGCGGGGCGACCACGACCCAACGTTTGTTCTGCTCGGGCTGGAAGGTATCTTCGACCAGGGTGAACTGCAGCTTCCGGGTGTAGAACTCGATGGCCTCGTCGTAGTCCCGGACTACGAGGGCGACGTGAACGATGGACTGCTGCATCGGAAAGCTCCTGTCGAGAGCGAGGATCTTATTTCGCGACACAATCCTCGGCGGCGCCGGGAACCCGGACTCTCTCGATCGACTTCAAAGGACACCATGAACCCGCGATCGGTTTCGACCCGGCTGGGCCTTCTCTCCCTCCTCCTGGCGGCGCCCGCCGCGGCGTCTTCGCTCGATTTTTCCGGCTTCCTGGCTCTCGGCGGAGCCGCCTTCGAGGGCGACCGCTCGTGGCTCGTGGGGGGCAGCGGCAAGCTCCTCGGTAGCGACGACGACGCGGGGGGTCTCGGCGAGCTGCGGCTAGGGCTCGACTGGGAGCCGAGCCCCGTTTGGCACCTGCACCTCGACGCCCAGGCTCGCCTGGACCTCGACAGTGACGCTTCCCGCGATGCGGGTCTCGTGGAGGCGTGGGCGGAAGCCACCTGGGGCTTCGGCGCCGGCCACGAGCTCGGCGTGCGCGGCGGGCAGTTCTTCCCGCGCACGTCCTTCGAGAACGTCGAGCCGTTGTGGTCGAGCCCCTACACGCTGACCCTGTCCGCCTGGAACTCCTGGATCGCCGAGGAAGTGCGGCCCACCGGAATCGAGCTTGGATACCGCAAGTTCACTGCCCGCGAGCACCAGCTCGCGCTGGCCGGGACGGTCTTCACGGGCAACGACACGGCGGGCGTGCTGCTCGCCTGGCGTGGGTGGTCGATGCACGACCGGGTGGTGGTCCGCGAGGCGTTCCAGCCGGTGCCGAGGCTCGATTCGCTCGACGGCATCTTCTCCGCGCAGGATGGGCGGGGCACGAAACCCCTCGGTGGGGACCTCGACGGCCGCCCAGGCTGGCTGGCGCGCGGCGAGTGGGCGGCGCCCGGGGGGCGCGCACGGCTCCAGGTGACGGGCTACGACAACCGCGGCGATCGCCGCCTCCACGGCCACGAGTACGCCTGGCGCACCCGCTTCGGCCTGGTGGGCGGCGAGGCCGAATTGGCCGCCGGCCTCCGCCTGGCGGGCGAATGGGGCTGGGGGTCCACCTCCATGGGACCGGCGACCGACTCGCCCGGCAAGCCCTTCAACGTGTTCGCCGACTTCGCGGCCGGCTACCTGCTGCTCGCCTGGCAGAACGAAGCCTGGACCGCGACCCTGCGCCACGACCGCTTCGAAGTCGAAGACCGCGATCGCCAGCCCCGCGCCGAGGACAACGACGAGGACGGCTCGGCCTGGACGGTGGCACTGCTGTGGAACCCGATCCCGAGCTGGCGTCTGGGCCTCGAGCTCCTCGATCTGACCGCCGACCGCGACGAGATCGGTCCCGGCAGAAGGGGCGGGAAACGGGACGGTCGATCGCTGCGCGGTGAGCTCCGCTGGCGGTTCTAGGCACCCGGAGCTCGAGGCCTTCGCGGGACCAGTCGAAATGGAAGCCCTGCCGTTCAAGACCTGAGCTTGGACCGCCTGAAGGAGCGCGTCGCGCATCACCAAGAGGGGAGTAGAATTTCGTCCATGGCTTGGCTTGCCGTTGAAGTCCCCGAAGAGATGGTCGGACCGATCTCGGATCCGGTCGCGGAGTTGCGGCTGGCCGCGGCCATCCATTGGTACCAGCAAGGTCGGATCTCGCAGGAGCGAGCTGCAGAGTTTGCGGGTCTTGATCGCACCGACTTCCTTCTAGAGCTCGGTCGCCGTGGAGGCGAGGTATTCGAGGTATTCGGTGTCGATTTCGAAGACCTCGAGCGCGAGCTCGCGCGTGACTGAACCGGCCGTCGATGCTTCCCCGCTGATCTTCCTGTCCCGTGCCGGACAGCTGGACCTTCTTCGACGTGGCCGGCAGACCTGAAGTTCAGCCCCCTCTTCCTCACGGGTCCCACTGAAATCGCCGGAGGTCGATGCGGCCGTGGCGATCGAACTCCACTCCTTCCTCTTCCAATAGATGGCGCTGGAAGCCTTGGGCGAGCCCCGGGTCGCCGGCGCGGGGGGAGACCTCCCCGCGGGCGTTGACCACCCGCTGCCAGGGGATCTCGCGGTCCGCGGGCAGGTTCGCCAGGGCGTAGCCCGCCTGTCGCAAGAGCGCCACGATGGTGGCTCCGCCGACTACCGCGACGCGCCGCACGAGGGGTGACGGTGAGCCCAGTCGGGCGGGAGCCAGCCGGGGAAGGCGGTCGAGGAAATGGGCCATCGCGGCGCCGCCGCGTCCGGTTGAAGAGCTGGGCGAAGGAGCCTTCGACGGCAGTGAGGCAGGAGCCGAGCGGTGGGAGCTCGGTCTCGAAAAGCGCAAGAAACGCCGACTACGCCAAAAGAAACGCAGAGACCACTCAAACCAGTAAACCTACAATACGAAGGCTCTGGATGCCGATGCTTTATAGATCACGATTACGACAAATGTGAGACCAGCCGCCAATGATCGCCGCGCGGCCGGACCCTGATGCCGGCCCCTACAGAACGACTACCCCGAAGAGGTAAGACGTGGAAGGCACCCTCCGACCTAGCAGCTACATCCTGCACTTTGCCCTGCCTTTTCGCGGGCGAGCCCTGGTCATGCACGGCTACACCGGAGCCATCGACATTATGAGCTCCGAGCTCGTTGACCACCTGACGAAGAACGGCAACAGCGACCTCGAAGTCCTCGATCGCGAAGTTCGGCAGAGTCTCGTCGATCGCGGCTACCTGGTCACGGCCAGTCGAGAGGAGGAGACGAGCCACGTCTCCAAACTCTTCGGTGTCTTCGAACGGAGACTACGGGGCACGATCGCCTTGGGCTTGCGGTTGACCGGTCCGACCGAGGATCTCCGGCGAGGGATCTTGGCGAATCCGGCCGACCTATTTGCGGGTCTCAACACACTCCGCCAGTTTTATGTTGGATCAGCCCTGGCGGTCGACGTCTCGGCGGTGACTGGCCCGCTCGATTTCCTCCCCGAGCTGGCCGCTTTGTCTCAGCAGTGGTCGTATTCTCTCTTGTTGACGATTCGCACGGCGCAGCTTGCAGCGGTGGCGGGACAGCTGGACACCGTCAAGCCGCCCTTCTTACGGGTGATTACGGCCGAAGCCCTGCAGGAAGACGCGGCCAGCTCCTTCGAGCGAGTCCTGGAAGCAGGCGTTCGATGCGACTGGGTGTTGTCCCTCGACGCCCTCTCGAGCGAGGCCGCAGAGCACGCTGCGGCCCTGGCAAGGCACCTCAAGCCGGTCGCCACCAAAGCCAAGACGCCGCTGAATGCCCTCTTCGTGTCGGAGAAAGATCTGCCGCTGCCGGCGAATCTCCTGGACGATTCAGAGGCGACGTCGACGCTGACTTTGGCCGACGTATCGCTCTACCACCATGTCAGCCGGTTCGTCGAGCTGCCGGGCCTAGTCAATCTTCGGCCCTATTTCACGCGGCCGGACGTCACCTACATTCTCGAGAGTTCGGGCACCATCTCACGCCCGCGCCAGGGCGACGGAAAGGGCGAAGCTTCCGAGGTAGGACGGCTGGTCGGCGGTATCGTCGAGTTTGCCGGTGACTACGACCCGCTGGCGGACACCCGCCAAGCCACTGAGTTCGTCCGTAGCGAACCCTGTGAATCGTGCCCGTTCGCACTGGTCTGCGGTGTCCATTGCGGAGCGGCGATGGCCGAGAGCGAGCCATGCAGATCCGTGTTCCAGGCCAGGATCGAGAGAATCGCCCCCTCGATCATCTTCAACAAGATTCAGGTTTCATGAGCGGCGCAGGCAGAGACCCCGAGGCTCTCATCGGGACTCCGGACGACCCGGCGCCCACCGGCGAAGCTTTGCCTCATTCCACTTCGGAAAGGAGGTGACATCATGAAGAAGAACGATCTGTTCTCCATCAACCCCCAGGTTCTGACGGGCATGGGTATCGAGGAGCTGGAAGATCGCCTCGAGATGCAGACTCTGGGCCTCCCGGTCCAGAACGCGTTGGCGGACGCCGCCGCGGGCATCATCATCATCATCTTCATCGCCGCAGAGTAAGCCCTTCGGGCACTGGAGAGTCCGGAGTCCCGATGAGAGCCTCGAGAGTCAGATTGTAGTGGACAGCACGCCATGACTGTAGAGCCGCCCCCGGCGGAAAACCCGACGACTCGTGCCACCGACCGCGTCTTGAGGCGCGGCGCGGGTTACGCAATCGAGCCCCTCGACGCCAGGGCCGAGGACGGTCAGTGGGTCGTGCGATATCTCAATGGCAAGCGGGTCCAAATCACCCACAAGCTGGCGGACGTGGTGGGGGTGATCGACGGCGGTTCGACCTCCCAAGAAGTCGCTCAGCGTTTGTCACTGCTTTGGCATCACGAGGTGCGCCAGCAGGATGTCGACGGTATCGTCGACCGCTTCTTGCTTCCCTACCAGCTCGTCGAGGCATCGGATGCTCCGTTGCCCTCGGCTCCACCCACCAAAACCCTAGCCCAGCGCTGGCGCGACAAACTCCTGCTCCAGGACTTCCTCTTCCGATTCACGCTGATTCCCCAACGAACCGTGGAGGCCGTGTCGCGCCCGTTGTCACGGCTCCTCCGCTGGTCGGTGGCAGGGCCGGCGCTGGCGGGATGCGGGTTCCTCGGTTTCGTGATCCAGCGGGAAGTCACCGCACTGGCGACCTCCGGACGTTTGGGACTCACCGATCCCGGCTCGTATCTGGCCGTTTTGCTCTTGACCTTCTTCGCGATCGTATTCCACGAGCTCGGCCATTCTTCGGCGGTGTCGCGCTTCGGAGGCCGACCGAGAGAGATCGGCTTCGGCCTCTACTTCATCTACCCGGCGCTGTACGCGGACGTCAACGAGAGCTGGCGCTTCCGACGGGCCCAGCGGGTGACGGTGGATCTCGCAGGGCTGTACTTCCAGGCTCTCGCCATGGCGACCTATGCCATCGGCTACCTGGCTGCCGGTTGGCAGCCTCTGCTGTACGCCATTCTCTTGGGAGCGGTCCTGGGCCTGTACTCGCTCGTACCGTTTTTCAAGTTCGACGGATATTGGTGCCTGAGCGACGCCTTGGGAGTACCCAACCTGCGAGTTCGGGCCTTCAAAGAGATGAGCCGCATCGTCCGGTCGTGGTTTCAGCCTCGGCTTCGGGGCAACTCTCTCCTACCCCGTTGGCTCCGTACCACGATGTTCGTCTACGCCGTGGGCTCCGTTGCCTTTTTCCTCTTCGCCGTGGGGTCAGTCGTCGGCATGGCACCCGAGCTTCTGGCGAACTACCCGGACTTCACGGCCTTGCAATGGCGTTCCGCTCGGCAGCTCTTCGGTGCGGGCGCCTGGTCTGAGGGAAGCGTCGTCGCCATTCGCTGGCTTCTGCGTTCTGGCTTGATTCTGGGCCTCGGCCTCATGGTGCTGAGTTTGGCCATCACGCTGTTCGATGTCGCCAAGAGAGCGACTCGGGGGAATGCCTAATGGAGAAGAACGTGTCCGCCGTGGACCCTGCCCGCGCCTCCGAAGTCCTGGCTGAAGTGGCGAAGTACCGGTACGGCATCGGCTTCAGCCTCTGGCTCACCTGCAATGCCCAGTGTGCCCACTGCTGCACCAATTCGAGCCCCCGCTCGAAGGAGATGCTCGACCTCGAAGTCGCCAAGCGCTGCCTGAGCGAGGCCGCCGAGTTGGGCGTCCGGTCCTACCAGGTCACCGGTGGTGAGCCGACCGTCTTCTTGCCCAAGCTGCTCGACTTCTTCCGGCACGGCCAGCAGCTCGGCATGCACGGCGCCATCACCTCCAACGCCTACTTCGCCGACACCGAGGCACGCTGTCGCAAGGTACTGACCTCCCTGGCGGACCTGGGACTCGCGACCCTGCGACTCTCGACGGACACCTACCACGAGCCGTATATCCCCTTCGAGCGAGTGTTGCGAGCGATGGACGTCGCGTTGGATATGGGAATCGAGACGTCGATCGAGGTCACGATCGTCCGACGCGACGCTCGGCAGGCCGCAGTCTTCGAGGCGATCAACCGCTACGTGGCCCGGGGCGTGCGCTTGTACACGAGCGGAACGCTCCCGACGGGGACCGCCAATGGACTTCCAGATGAGGTTTTCCTGACGCGCTCGGTGTCCGAGATGCGCAACCTGGGATGTGCCCAGGCCAAAAGCCTCTTCATCGACACCGATGGCCGAGCCTACTTCTGCTGCAACTTCCCGCGTCCGGCTCCGGGCGCCGAGCCCCTGGACACATCGCTTTACAACGTGGGCAACGTCTACGAACATTCAATCCACCAGATCTACTACAACATGGCGACGTCGCCGGTCTCGGCGCTGTTGTCCGAGACCGGTCCGGACGGCGTGCTGCAGGCCCTCCGGGCCGATCACGGCGACGACCGAGTCGACCGACTGCACCAACCCAAACTCCGCTATTGCGGAATCTGTGACTTCTGTTACTCGGTGATCTCGAACCCCGGACTCGTGCCCCTGACGGCTCGTTCGCTGGGCACGCAGGGGCATCCGGACTACGGCCCGGACCCAGGAGCGGTCATCGCAGCCAAAGAGCACGCACAGGCGGTGCGTCCCGTGCGCTCATCCGCCTTGCGCGTCGTCGGTTGACCTCTTCCCATCGGCCAGGAGCTTAGCCATGAAGATCGCGTTGCTCACCCCGCCCGTTGCCGCCGACTCGATCCACCCCTATTCGGCTCTCCCGGTGCTCACCGGCTACCTGCGACACCAGGGTTTCGCGGACGTCGTGCAGCGCGACCTGTCGATCGAGGCGTTCGACTACTTGTTGACCCCCGCGAATCTCCAGCGAGCCATGGACCGCGCCTTCCGCAACTTCGGAGAACTCAATGCCCGCCCGGCGCTCGAGGGCCAGGACCAGATCTCCTACCGGATGATCGGCAACGCATTGCGCAACTCGCGCACGATCATCAGTGACATCGAGCGCGCCCGCGCGATCCTGAAGAGTCCAGAGTTCTTTGACCCCAAGCGAATGTTCTGGGCTCGCCGGATCGTCGGCTGGGCTCACAACCTGCTCAGCTCGGCCTACTACCCGACGATCGTTGGCTCTGGCACTTTTTCCATGCCGGGCCGAGCCCTTTCGCGGTCCTGGGAGCTGAGAGCCGGCGTCGAGGACGACCGGGCGAACCCGTTCTCGGACTACTACGACCACAGGGTCCTCGACTGGCTGGCCGACTACGGCCCCGAACTGATCGGCCTGTCGATCACCTACCAAAGCCAGTTCATCCCGGCCCTCTCCTTGGCTCGAGCGATCAAGAAGGCGGGCTTCAAGAGCCACGTCACGATCGGCGGTGGTTTCGTGTCCTGGATGGCTCACCACGAGCCCGCCGCCGACCTGATGCTCGAGTACGCCGACTCCTTCGTGGTCAATGAAGGCGAGGTCGCCCTGACCCAAATGGCCCACAAACTCTCCGAGGGCTCGGATTCGGCGGGGCTGCTCGGGTCGGTGGACAACGTCGCGGTTCGTCTCGAAGGTAAGACCCACCGGGCACCGGCCAAAATGGTCGACATCGACTCGGTGCCCACCCCCGACTTCGGCGATTTGTTCAGCGGCGGCGCGTACGATGCCCCGAACTCGATCTACCTGTATCAGAGCTCGCGCGGCTGCTACGCTGGCTGCGCCTTTTGCTGTGTCTCGAAGCACCAAAAGGACTACGGATATCGGCGGCGCAACTTGGACCTGATCATCGACGACATCAAGACCCTTGCGGGCCACAACGAAACTCACCGGCCGGGGTCCGACTTCTACCTGTTCATCGCGGACGACACCCACTCCCCGCCTCACCTGCGAGCGCTCTCGCAGCGCCTTCTCGACGAGAAGATCGAGGTCAAGTGGATGTGCGAGGCCCGGCTCGACAAGGGCTTCGACCAAGCCCTGTGCCAGCAGATCTACGATGCTGGCTGCCGTCACATCTTCTTCGGTATGGAGTCCGCCAACGAGCGGGTCCTCAAGACGATGATGAAGGGGACTCATCTCAAGTACATGAGCGAAGCGCTCGTCAACATCGGTGAAGCGGGGATCGGAACCTACATTTCCCTGGTCATCGGCTTTCCGACCGAAACTGCCCAGGAGGCGCAGGACACCCTCGAGTTCATCCGCCAGCACGAGAAGTACATCTTCACCGTCGGCTTCAACCCCTTTGTGCTGGCGCGCGGCTCTTACGTCCACATGTTCCCGGAGGAGTTCGGAGTCACCCTCAAGCCCGACAACGACTCGGACATCCAGGTCACCTTCGACTACGATGTCGCGAGCGGAATGAACCGCCAGCAGGCGCGCGAACTGGCCCTGAGGGCCCAGGGCGACTGGTTCGAGAACCGCACGCGTCCGCGCGACTTTTCCCTCAGCCTCTTCGATGGCTACACACTTCTGTATTTGTCAAGGTACAATCTTCGCTTCGTTGACGAGCTGTTTGCCGACGTCGATCCGTTGGGCGCGGACAACACGGCGAAGCGGGAGAACATGAGGTACATCCCCGATTCGGTGTGGTCGAACATCGGCAGAGCCCAGCTCGCGCATGCTTGAAGACAAACTCGAGGACCAACAGCGGCTCTCGGGTCCGAACCTACGGGGAGTTTCGTGATCCCAAACGCGGAAGAGATTCTGGAGCGGAACCTGGCCTCCATGGGCGGCGCCGAGGTATTGCGCCGCATCGAGTCGATCGAGTCCTCCGGTCACTTGGAGACTCAAGGCGTCAAGGGCGACATCTACATCGCACGTCGCCTACCCAATCGCACCTACCAGCGGGTACAGCTCGGGCCTCGGCTCGACGAAAGCGGCTATGACGGCACGATTGCCTGGAATCGGGATGCCCTCGGGTTTCGCCGCCTGACCGGCGACGAAGTCGGGCTGCGACGCGAAGGGTCCACCCTTCTGCGATTCCTCGGCTTCCGCGATCCGGAAGTGTTCACTTCCTACCGATTCACGGGGCAGGACTCGGTCGACGGAGTTCCCACCTACGTCGTCGAGTTCGAGTCCCCGGCTGGTTTCCGCTTCTCCTCCTTCTTTGCGCACGACTCTTGCTATGAGCTCAAACGCGTGAGCGAGTTCATCCACAGCGGCCGCCGACTTCTTCGCGAAGTCCACCACCGCGCCTTTCGGAAAGTGGGCGACCACGTCATGGCGTTCGAGGTCCGGCAAGTGACGCCGTTCAATGAGTTGAAGATCGTGTTTCACGAACATCGAGTCAACTCCCTGACATCAGCAAAGGAGTGGTGGGAGGATGTCTCCAACATCGGCAGCTGACGAGTCCCGTTTCTTCGGAATGCACCCGTGTTCGGACCCGAAAGGCGGCGCTGGCCATGCCGAGTAGGGGCCTGCTTGCGGTCCTGGTCCGCAAGGAACTCCTGGAGATCTTCCTCTCCTTCAAGTTCGTCATCACCTTCGGCATCTGCTTCGTGGCCCTGCTGAGCAGTCTGCTGCTTTCGGCCGTGGCCTACGAGCGGGATCTTGCACAGTTCGCGAGTAGCCGTTCGCTCAATCAGGAGATCCTGGCGCAGTACACCTCGTGGCAGGCGCTCGGCGGCCAAGGGCTGCGGGTAGGCAAGCCGCCGACCCCCCTGTCGATTCTCTCCGCGGGTGTCGACAACGTCGCAGGCCGGGTGTATTCGTTTTCGACTCGCAACCTGCCACATCCCGTGGAAGCCAACGTTGGAGACGGCCCCATCCTCGCTCTCTTCGGTGAGCTCGACCCGACCTACATCGTGGGCATGATCCTCTCGCTCTTCGCGCTGCTCTTCGCCTTCGACTCAATCTCGGGAGAGAAGGAGCGGGGAACGCTGAAGCTGCTCCTCGCCAACTCCGTTCCGCGCGACACGGTCCTCGTAGGCAAGCTCGTCGGCGGTTTCGTCAGCGTCTTGCTGGCCCTCTCGATCCCTCTGTTTCTGGGTTTGATCCTCGTGCTGCTGTTCTTTCCGATCGAGCTGACCGCAGCGGGCTGGGCCTGCCTGGGCTTGATCTATCTCACCTACGCCTTGTATCTGTTCTGCTTCTTCTCCCTGGGCGTTCTGATCTCGACTCGAACGCACAAGCCGGCCGCTTCCTTCTTGGTGGCGCTCCTCGTTTGGGTCGGTTTCGTCAATGTCTTTCCCAAAGCGGCGATCCTCTCGGCCCGCCAGATCTCTCCAATGCCGAGCGTCCACGAAGTAGTCGCCAGCGAGGCGACGCGTTCTATGGAGTACACCCGCCGAGCCACGGAGCAAGCCCTGGAGCTGACGCGCGAAATCAACCGCGGCGAGGTCAGCATCGCCGACTACGGATCCGAGTCAGCCAAACGCAGGGAAAGCCTGGATCGGGAGTTCTCCCGCCTGCAGAGTGCGGAAGAAGCGCAGCTAGCGAACCGTCAGCGCAACATGCTGACGTTGTCCCGAAACCTGTCGCGCCTCTCGCCGTTCTCGGCGATGCGTTATGCCGTGATGAACCTGGCCGGCACGAGTTTGGAGCGGGACGCCCGCTTCCGCAAGGCCGTCACCAGCTTCCGGGACGAGTTCAACACCTATGTCTACGCGAGAGCGGGCGGCGAAAATGTGGCGCAGAGGGTGTTCTCGCTCGAACCGCCCAAGGCCTTGGACTTGACGGGTCTACCTGAGTTCCAGTTCCAGGAAGAACCCTTCGGCCCCATCTTCGTGCGGGCACTTCCCGATTTGGGGATTTTGTTCCTGTATTCGGCAGCCTTCTTCTTGATGGCTTTCTTCTCCTTCCGGCACTACGACGCACGATGAGACTTACAATTTACCTCCGCCGCGGCTGCCTGGGCGCGATCCTCTCTTGGAGTCTCGCCACGGCCCCTCTCCTCCCTGCCCAGACCGCTGCTCCCTCGAGCATCGGTGATGAGCAGACCCGGCTGCTCGAAGTTCGACGGCGACAGATCGAGCTGTCGGCGGCACGCACTCATCTTGAGCAGACGGATCGCTTGTTTCGCGAGCAGCTGTCCTCGAAGACCGATCTCGATGCCGCTCGCACCGCCGTCGACATTGCGCAACTCGACTACCAGATGGCGGTACTGGCGCTGCTCAACACCCAGCCTCGAGTTTCCCTCGCCGAGGCGACCAAAATCGAGGGCAGCGACGGTCGGCAGTGGGTACGGATCCGCCTGTCCAACGATACCCCCGCAATCGACGACACGCAGCTCCAGATCCTCGGCAATTTCGAGGGCCGGAACAGCTTTCCGGAGGCCCTGAAGACCCGCGACCTGCGGGATATCTTCGTGTCTCTGAAGGACACCGGCGAGCTCGGGACGGGCAACAGCCGCACGACGCAACGTGGTACGACCATCGCCCTTCCTTACGAAGAGCGGATTTCGGAGCTCCCTTTTGGCGCGACGAAGACGCTGACCTTCCAGCTACTGCGAGATGTCAACAGCGTCACGCTCGCCATCTCCCATCGCGGAGGCCGTCAAGAGATCGATGTCGAGCTGCAAAAAGCCGCGACGGAACGCCCGGTGGCCGTCACGGCCACGCAGATCTCGCAGGAAGCCGACCTCGGGTCGCAGGCGACCTACGAACTGCGTCTCTCGCGCCCCACCGTCGACACTCGGAGCTTCAAGCTCCTCGTGCTCGGTTTGCCCCGGGAGGTCACGACCAGTTTCGTCGATCCCACCAGTGGCGCCCGCGTCTCCGAATTGTCCTTTCCGCCCGGCGTGACCCAGCAGACTCTTAATCTGAAGGTCTTCCTCCCCGAACACGCTACGGCGGGGATCGAGATCGACCGAACCCTTGAGTTCTTCGCCCTCGCCGCCGAAGATAGTGCGCTCCCTCTGCCCGTCGACCAACCCGTCAGCCAGGAATTGCTGCGCCAGAGCCGGATCGGCTTCGTGACCCTGGCGATCATCCCGCGCGGGGTCGGGAAGATCGAAATCACCGCTCCGACTCTGTTCTCCGAAGTCACGGCCGGCGACACCGCACGCGCGGAGTTCGTCCTCAAGAACACGGGCACACGACGCCTCGACAGCGTTCGATTCGTGCTCGATGCGCCGACCGGCTGGCGAGCGGAGATGTTGCCTGTCACCCTTTCCGAGGTCGACCTTGGGGCCACACGCCCCGTCGAGTTGTCGGTCACCACTCCCAGGTCGGTGCCGGCCGGGGACTATGAAGTGCGAGTCCGCACCGAGAGCTTCGCGTTCAATCGGCCCGTCCCCTCGGAAGACAAGGTCTACCGCATCAGCGTGAAGTCGCGAGTCAACGTCCTTGGGATCACCATGATCGTCGCCGTCTTGATCGCCGCGGTGGTCTCCTTGATCGTGGCGGGAGTTCGCCTGGCACGACGCTGACCCCGTGACGGAAGAAACGAGACGTCCCATGATCAAAGCAGTCCAGCTGACCAAGACCTATGCCGACGGCACCCTCGCCCTGGACAAATTGGATCTCCAGATCCGACCAGGAGAGGTGTACTGCCTGCTCGGTGCGAACGGTGCCGGGAAAACGACGACGATCAACCTCTTTCTGGACTTCCTCCAGCCCACGTCCGGCCAAGCTCTGATCGCTGACATCGAAGTTCTCAAGGACCCGCTCGGCGCCAAGCGGCATGTTGGCTACCTGTCCGAGAACGTGATGCTGTACCCGAACCTGACGGCCCTCCAGAACCTCGAGTTCTTCGCTCGGTGGGGCGGCTGCGAGGAGGCCTCCGAGGAGCAGTACCGAGAAGTTCTCGCCTCGGTGGGTCTCGCGCCCCAAGCCGCCGACCGTCGCGTCGGCGAGTTCAGCAAAGGAATGCGACAAAAAGTCGGCATAGCGATCACCGTCGTCAAGAACGCTCGCGCACTGTTTCTCGACGAACCCACCTCGGGCCTCGACCCGAAAGCGATGGCGGAGTTCCTCGAGTTGTTGAGTCGACTTCGAGATGAGGGCAAGGCGATCCTGATGTCGACCCACGACCTCTTCCACGCTCGTGAGATCTCGGATCGCGCGGGGATCATGAGGCGCGGTCGCAAGGTGGCGGAACTCGAAAGAGCTGACTTGAACGAGCGCGATCTCCGAGCCTTGTACCTCGATCTGATGACCAGCCAAGCGGATTGATCGGCCCCCGGCCCAGTCATGAAGGTCCTACCCGCCGACCGACTCGCTCGCCGCTTGCGACGAGCCGGTCGCTACTGGCCCGAAGTAGGAAGCTACCTGTCGACGGTCAAGGAAGTTTGCCTGGACGAGACCAACGCGTCCGCCGTCTCGCTGCAATTGACGAAATCCCGCTTCCTCCCGCGGGAGTTGGCACCCGAATATCATTCAACTCTGTGGCGTGGACGAGGAGGCAACGAGGCCCGTCGGGTCGGTGTCCGAGTGGAGTTCGGGGGTGAGAACCTGGGCCGCTTGGACCTCGTCGGCGACGATTCCACCCACCACGACCGGGTCCGGCCTACGCTCGAGTCCGCGGCGAGGTTCCTCGCTCGCCACCTCGCGCGGCGGAGACTTCTCGACGATACCCTGCTCCGTTATGGACCGATGTGGTCGCTTCGCATGCTCGAGACCGTACTCGACCCCCTGGAAGGCGCGCAACTGCCGCCGACGTGGCGCGTGGTGCTCGTCGAAGGTGGCGACGCTCGGTCGAGGCAGCTCGGCGCGTGGCTGCTCCATTGCCTCCTGCTCGGGGCGCACCAGCCCTTCGTGGAACTCGAAGCCAACGATCTCGCCAAGGCCGGGGGCCTCGAGCGGGCTCTGGAGAATGCTCGGGGCGGGTCGCTTCGTTTGGCCGCGGTCGATCAACTACCCCTCGAGTGCCAAGCGGAGCTGGCCAGCCTCTTGGCCAACCTCGAGGCGACCAGCCCGAGTCGCGTGATCGCCACGAGCGGAGCCGATCTCTTCCAGCTTACCCTTGAGGGGCGGTTCGCCCCCGCCTTGCTCGACGCCCTGTCGCGTTGGGCGGTGCAAGTCCCGGAAATCCCGCGGCCGCCGCGGCCGAGATTGGAGTTGCAGTGGCGCGCGGTCTCGAAGGCCGGCCGAGGGGCGCGAACCTCACTGGACCTTACCCTCGGCTACGGAGCTCCACGACTGCTGGCCCGGCGGGCCCTCGAACACGATCCGCTGCTTTTCGTGGACCTCCATCAAGGAATCGAACGGGCGGTTCATTACCTGTTGCAGCGATTCCCGGAGCGGGTTCTGCTCGACGATGTGGCTCGTCACGCCTACCTGACCCCCAGTTACCTGTCGCGGCTTTTCCATCGCGAGATGGGCTGCACACTGCACGACTTTCTCGTCGGCGTGCGGGTCGAACAGGCCGTCCGGCTGTTCGAGAATCAGCCCGAGCTTTCCGTCACCCAAGCCTGCTCGCGAGCCGGATTCGGGGGTTTGAGCGCCTTCGAACGCGCCTTTCGCCGTTTTCTGGGTTGCAGCCCCCGGGTTTACCGGGAGCTGCATCTGCCGGCCCGAATGCCGACCTGAATGGACTCTCAGTTCGGGGCAGGAGGAGCAGCCGGCGGCGGCATGAACTTGCTGTCGTCCGTCTTGCAGAACTCGAAGACCTCGAGCTTGATCACGCTCTCGTTGAAGGGCGTGATCTGTTTCATGGTGTGCCAAGTGGTGACGCCATCGACCTTCCGAAAGTCGCCGAACAGGATCTGTTGATCGATCTCGTTCTTACCCATCGAAACCTTGGCATCCTGCCGCACTTGCAGGAAAGTCTCGGCGTCGAAGTAGGCGATGTAGGACTTGCCACTGGCCAAAACCAGCTCGATCTTGTGGGCAGGTTTACCGTCCACGGGCTCGGTGCCCAGCAGCTTGTAACTCTTGAAGACGTTGGTGTCGTCGTAGTGCAGGATTCGGTTGTAGACGGCTCCATGAGCCATCTCGGTCAGCGCGTCTCCGGTCACTTCCTTGACGTCGGCCCCGTCCCGTCGCCAACCTTTCGTCCCGTTGTAACCATGTTCCTGGACGACGATCTTCAGGTCGACCTTCTGATACTCCTTGTCGGGAGCCGCTTCCCAGGTTTCGTAGGTTCCTTTCAGCCCTTGGACCTCGATCGTACCCACGGAATGCCGGCAGGAGTGCTTCTTCAAGGACTCCCCACCGCCCAAGGCCGCCAGGTGCTTCTTCAGCACATCGGCAGCGGTCATTTCAGCCGCCTGATGTTCACCGGCCAGTCCCAGGCTGCCGACGATTCCGAGGATCACGGCCAGTTTCAAGATTCGGATGCTCACGGCACTCCTCCTATGTACGGATCGGAACGTTCGTTTTGCTTCGCCCACGGCGCGAGAGCAAGTTCTGATTTTGCAACATCACTGCCACGAAAGGAAGTGTGCCGGTAGGCCCGCCGGTGCGGCGGCGAAATCAGCCTCGACTCAGCCCGCCGCCAGCTCGCAGACGCTCGACGGCCGACCTTGAAGGTCTCGCCTCACGGGTCCCACTGAAATCGCCGAAGGTCGATGCGGCCGTGGCGATCGAACTCCACTCCTTCCTCTTCCAATAGATGGCGCTGGAAGCCTTGGGCGAGCCCCGGGTCGCCGGCGCGGGGGGAGACCTCCCCGCGGGCGTTGACCACCCGCTGCCAGGGGATCTCGCGGTCCGCGGGCAGGCTCGCCAGGGCGTAGCCCGCCTGTCGCGCATGCCCGGGCAAACCCGCCAGGGCCGCCACCTGGCCGTAGGTCGCCACGCGGCCCTCGGGAATCTGGGCGACGACCCGGTAGATCCGTTCGTAGGGAGTCAAGACCGAGCTCGCTCCGGAAACAGGGTCGCGACACAGATCGCCCCGGCCAGGCCGAGGGTCAGATCGCGCAGGGTGTTGGCGGCGGAGAGTTGGATGCGGGTGCCGAGAAACAGGTCCGAGGCCAGCTCGGCCAGCTCCCAGAGGAGCGCCACGATGGTGGCACCACCGACCACCGCGAAGCGTCGCAGGAAGGGCGACGGCGAGCCCAGTCGGGCGGGCGCCAGCCGGGGCAGGCGGTCGAGGAAATGGGCCATGGCGGCGCCGCCAAGAAAGTGCGACGCGGTGTCGACGTAGGGCTCGTGGCCGAACAGCGCGGCCGCGAGAGCGTGCCCCAGGAACACCGCGGGGGGTGCCCAGGCGATCGGCCCGAGCCGCTTTACGAAAGAGGAACGCGAAGTCATGACGGGGATCCTATCCGCGGATCTGATCCGAATAAATAGAGAAATAGCCATTCATCGATTCTCATATCGGTGCCGATTGTTCATGAAAATTTCATCTTAAGTCCGGTAGTAAGTGCCCGCTGTTCAACAACAAGCGCTCGCCGGGCAGTCCGGCCAGCAGACCTCGAAGGAGATCGCGATGAGAAAGCGGTTGCGGATTGGGATCGTCGTGTGCTCGGCCCTGCTCGCCCTCGGCGGGCCGGCGCCGAGTGACGCGGCGACGGCCGAGGCCAAGGAAGCTCCGGAGTGGGCGGCGCTCGCGCTCGAGATGGAATCCGCGGGGTGGCGAGAGGTCACCGACAAGGTCTTCGAACGCCGGCTGGGCGACGCCAAGGTCGAGCACCTCGGCTATGGAACGGAAGGGCTCGCCTGGACGATCGGCGAGCTCGACCGGCAACTCGAGCGACTGCTGGCGGAGTTCGAGCAGTTCCCCACGATCGAGCTGGCGGAGACGATCGAGGGCCTTTCCGGGGCCATTTCACGCGCCCACCAGGAGCTTCGGAACCTCTCCCGCGGCGGCGGCCTGACCGCGGCGCCCATGGCCCTCGACGGACCCAGCTGCGACGGCGTGTGCTACAGCGCCACCGCCGACGCCTACCACCAGACCAGCCAGCAAGGGGTCAGCGCGACCGCCATGGCCAAGTTCAACAATCCCTGCGGCTACTCGGGAGACACCTACGCCTACGCCTACGCCCGCGCCACCCTGGGCTCCACCACCACTCAGGTCACCCAGGAGGACCCGAAGACCGGCAGCAACGTGACCAGCAGCGTCGTGGCGTCGGTGGCGGGCGGCAGCAGCACCTTGCCGTGCTTCTCGACCGCGGCGTCTTTCGTCCAGAGCTCGCTGCTCGGATTCTCGTACTCGACCAGCGACACCAACGACGGCTACTGCCCGGTGGTGGCGGTGGCTCCGACCTGCTCGATCAGCGGCACGAGCTACGAGTACTTCACGAACCTGGCCTGCCGTAGCCGCACCTGGACGGCGGTCGCGAGCGGCGGCGCGACGCCCTACAGCTATCAATGGACGGTGAACGGCACGGCGGTCGGTACGGGCACGAGCTACACCCGGTCGGTCTGCCCGGCGAGCGGCAGCTTCACCCTGAGCCTCACCGTGACCGGCGCGAACGGTCTCGCCTGCACTTCCAGCCGGACCGTCCTCGTGGAGTACGAGCCGTTCTTCGGGGAGTGCGGCGGCGGTACCGGCCGAATCTGTCCCTGAACCAAGGAGACCGTCATGACCCGAGAACGAAACGGTTGGATTTCCGGACTGCTCGTGGTGGCTCTCGCCACGACGCCCATCGCCGCCGGCGAGGGAACTCTCGAGAAGAGCGCGGTCGAGCTCCAGATGGAGTCCCAGGGTTGGAACCAGGTGACCTCGAACGTCTTCGAGCGCAAGCTCGGCGCGGGCAAGGTCGAGCACCTCGGCTACGGCCGGGAGGGCCTGGCCTGGACGATCGGCGAGATGCACCGCCAGCTCGATCGCCTGCTGGCGGAGTTCGAGCTGTTCCCCACGATCGAGCTGGCCGAAACCCTCGAAGGCCTGGCGGCCGCGATTTCCAAGGCGCGCGGCGAGCTCGGGGGGCAATCCCGCGAGGACGGGGGCCTTACTGCCGCGCCGCTGGCCCTGGATGGCCCCAGTTGCGACGGCGTGTGCTACAGCGCCACCGCCGACGCCTACCACCAGACCAGCCAGCAGGGCGTCGGCGCCACGGCCATGGCCAAGTTCAACAATCCCTGCGGTTACACGGGCGAGACCTACGCCTACGCCTACGCCCGGGCGACCGCGGGGACGACCACCACCCAGGTCACCCAGGAGGACCCGAAGACCGGCACGTCCATCACCAGCTCGGTCGTGGCCAGCGTCGCCGGGGGCAGCGGCAGCCTGCCGTGTTTCTCGACCGCGGCGTCTTTCGTCCAGAGCTCCCTGCTCGGTTTTTCCTACTCGACCAGCGACACCAACGACGGCTACTGCCCGGTGCCGGTCGGGCCCCCGAGCTGCTCGATCAGCGGCACCAATTACGAGTACTTCGCCGTGGCCAACTGTCGCAGCCGGACCTGGTCGGCGGTGGCCAGCGGCGGCGCCGCGCCCTATTCCTACCAGTGGAAGCTCAACGGCACGGTGGTCGGCACCGGCGCCTCCTACACGCGCTCGGTGTGCGCGACCGGGGGTGATTTCACGGTCGCCTTGACCGTCACCGGCGCCAACGGCCAGAGCTGCACTTCGAGCGTCTACGTGGTCGTCGACTACTACCCCGAGCCGACCTGCGGCCAGTACCTGTGCTGAGCGCCCCCCCGCGTTGCCAAGAGAGGAGATTGCGATGAACGATGGATCGATTCGGCGAATCATGGTCCTGGGACTGGCCGTGCTCGGCCTCTGCGCCCTGCCCGCCCTGGCCGGAGGCGGCCTCGAAACTCCGGAGTGGTCGGAGTTGACCCTGAAGATGGAGTCCGAGGGGTGGCAGCAGGTCCAGGCCAAGGTCTTCGAACGGAAGCTCGGCGACTCCAAGGTCGAGCACCTCGGGTACGGGCCCGAGGGGCTGTCCTGGACGATCGGCGAGCTCAACCGGCACCTCCAGCGGCTGGTGGTGGAGTTCAATCTGCTGCCATCGATCGAGCTGGCCAAGACGATCGAGGGCCTCTCGGCCACGATCTCGAAGGCCGAGGCCGAGCTGCAGGCGATGTCCCGCGCGAAGGCGGGGTTGAGCTCGGAGGCCCTGGGCTTCACCGGTTCGAGCTGCGACCCGATCTGTTACGGGGCCACGGCCGACGCCTACCACCAAACCAGCCAGCAGGGCGTGGGCGCCCTCGCCCAGGCCAAGTTCAACAACACCTGCGGTCACCAGGGTGAGACCTACGCCTACGCCTATGCCCGCGCGACCCTCGGAACGACCACCACCCAGGTCACCCAGGAGGACGGGCCCAAGTTCGGCACCGCGCTGACCAGCACCGCCCAGGCCTCGGTGGCGGGGGGCTCGTCCGCGCTGCCGTGCTTCTCGACGGCGGCCTCCTACGTCCAGAGCTCCACCCTCGAGTTCTCCTACATCACCAGCGACACCAACGACGGCTACTGCCCGGTGCCGCCCGCGCCGATCGCCTCGATCATCGGCACGAACTACGAGTACTTCACCACCACTGCCTGTCGCAGCCGCACCTGGACGGCGGCCGTGAGCGGCGGCGTGACGCCCTACACCTACCAGTGGAAGGTCAACGGCGTGAACGTCGGCACCGGCTCGAGCTACACCCGCAACGTGTGCCCCACGGCGGGGAGCTTCACCCTCAGCTTGACCGTCACCGGGGCCAACGGGCTGTCATCGACACCCGCCAACCTCTACGTGTCGGTGATCTACGAGCCCACGAATCCCTGCCTGAACCTCTTGATTTGTCCCGAACCCTTGCTCTGACGGAACGCAGCGATGCCTCCCGCCGGCCGGGGGACAAGCCCGGCCGCTGCGCCAAGAGAATCCGTCGTTCTTGGCAGCGGCCGGGCTCGTCCCGGCCGGTGGGAGGCGGGTGCCTTCCCGGGGGTGGGTCCAGAAATTCGAGTCTCTGACGGCCTCCGAGATGAATCTCGAACAGGCCGATGCCTTCTCCTCTCGATATCCCACAGTCAGCGGATTTTCCGGGGAATGCGAAATTCCGCTTGGGTGTACTTTCCCACTCGCCCACCTCCGCCACCTTTCGAGGTGGCACCCAAGACCACCCACCCGCACGTTTTCCCAATTTCCGACCGGTAATAAGCTCTCTTTCGTAGACCGGGTAGTGGCGCAAGGCTGAGTGTTCCGAGAAGCTGGTCTCGAGGAGAGTTCCGATGTTGGCCGACCGGAGAAACGAGGCAGCGACCTCGAACCTTCAGAATCCAAAGGCCTCTGAGCTTCCCACCCAGGGCGCCACCGCGAGCACCTCGACTCGCCGAGCCACCCGATTCCGGACTTCCCTCGCCGCGGCGCTCCTCCTGACGCTGCCGGCGTCCACCTCCCAGCTTCGAGGGGTGGAAGTTGCCGTCGAACTGGTTTCGCGCGCCCATCCGGCCCTCGTCAGCGACCTCGGCGGCGGCTACCTGGGGCGGAGCTCGGTGAGCGACGACGGCCGGTTCGTAGTTTTTGCCAGCGGTGCCCTCAACCTCGCTTTCGGACAGGACGATTTCAACGCCTCCGACGACATCTTCCTGCTCGACCGCCAGACCGGCGCGATCACCTTGGTGAGCCATCGGTCGGGCGCCCCGGCCACGACCGGCAACGCTGCCTCGTTCCTGGGAGCGATCAGCGGCGATGGCGCGTGGGTGGTCTTCGCGAGCGCCGCCACCGATCTCGTCGCGAACCAGACCGACGACAACGGGGGGCGCGATCTCTTCCTGTTCGAGCGTGCCACCGGAGCTCTGACCCTGGTGAGCCACCGCCCCGGCCAGGCGGCGGCGACCGCCAACGCCGAGGTCGAAGCCTCCGCGATCAGCGCCGATGGCTCCCGAGTGGCCTTCACCAGCGCCGCCACGGACCTCGTGGTCGGGCAGGTCGACACCAACGGTACCCGCGACGTGTTCGCCTTCGCACGGGCGGGTGGAACGGTCACCCTGGTCAGCCATGCGGCGGACGCCACCCTCACCGCTGGCGATGGCTACTCCGATTCCCCGGCGATCAGCGCCGACGGCACCGCGATCGCCTTCGTGAGCCTCGCCGCCAACCTCGTGACCGGGGTTGCCGACACCAATCGGACGGTCGACGTGTTTCTCTATGACGAGACGGCGGGCACCTCGTTGCTCGTCAGCCACCGGAGCGGCGCCGCCATGACCGCCGCCGATGCCTTCTCCTTGACTCCCGTCCTCAGCGACGACGGTGGCTGGCTGGCCTTCGAAAGCGTCGCGACGGACCTCGTCGCCGGCCTGGTGGACACCAACCTGGGAGCCACCGACATCTTCCTGTTCGAGCGGGCGACCGGTGCCATCAGCCTGGTCAGCCACACCCCCCACCTGTCGGCGACCACCGGCAACGACGGCGCCAGCGCCCCCGTGATCAGCGCCGACGGCACCTGGGTGGCCTTCGAGGCGATCGCCACCGATCTCATTCCGGGTCAGGTGGACGGTCCGGGAACCTCGGACGTGTTTCTGTACGACCGCGTTTCGGACGTCATGCGGCTGGTGAGCCACCGGCCGGGTCTGCCGGCGACGGCGGCCAACGATTTCTCGGTCGGCCCGGCGATCAGTGCCGATGGCACTCGCCTCGCTTTCTGCAGCGCCGCCACCGACCTCGTGACCGGCCAGATCGACGCCAATGGCAGCCACGACGCCTTCACGTTCGACCCCGCGACCGACGCGGTGACCCTGGTGAGCCACCGTCCCGGCCAGCCCACCTGGGCCGGTAACCTGCCCACCGATTTCGTCACCCTCAACCGCGACGGCGGCACGGCGGCCTTCGTGAGTCGCGCCACCGGCCTGATCGACGGCTTCATGGACTCGAACGAAGTCCCCGACGCGTTCTTGGTCGACATGGCAGCGGGCACCATGACCGCCGTGTCGCTCCTCGATCCCGCGAACCCTGGGGTGACCGGCAACGGCGACAGCGCCACTCAGCGGTGTTCCCTCATGAGCGCCGATGGCCGGTTCGTGACCTTCGGCAGCGAGGCCACGAACCTCGTCCCCGGTGAGACCGACACCAACGGCTGTTCGGACGTCTTCCTGTTCGACCGGGCCACCGGCGCACGGGTGCTGGTGAGCCACGCGGCCGGCCTCAATTCCCGGACGGGAAGCGGCGACTCCTTCCAACCCGTGATCAGCCCGGACGGCGCCTTCGTCACCTTCACCAGCGAAGCCACCGACCTCGTGGGTGGCCAGGTCGACACCAACGGCGGCACCGACGTGTTCCTCTACGAGCGGGCCACCGGCGAGATCACCCTGGTCAGCCACCGGCCGGGCCTCGCGAGGACGACCGGAGACAGCTACTCCTTCGGGCCGGCGATCAGCGCCGACGGCGCCTGGGTGGCCTTCCAGAGCTACGCCGAGAACCTCGTGCCCGGACAGATCGACGCTCCTCACTGCTTCGACACCTTCCTGTTCGAGCGGGCCACGGGGATCGTCACCCTCATCAGCCACCAGCCGGGGCAGCCGGTGGCGGCGGGCAACGGCGACTCCGGTCCGCCCAAGCTGAGCGCCGACGGTCGCTACGTAGCCTTCGCGAGCATCGCCACCAACCTGATCGCGGGTGGGGTGGACACCAACGACACGGAGGACATCTTCCTGTTCGAACGCACCACCGGCACGGTCCGCCTGATCAGCCACCGCTCGGGTCAACCCGAGGTGGCCGGCGACGGCTACGCCTCCCAGCCCATGATCAACGCCGATGGAAGCTGGGTGGTCTTCTCGAGCCAGGCGAGCGACCTGGCCGCCGGCCAGCTCGATACCAACGGCGCCCAGGACGTCTTCCTCTATGACCGCGCCAGCCACGAGGTGACCCTGGTCAGCCACCCGCCGGGTCAGCCGGCCACGGCCGGCGACGGCCTGGCCCTCGATCCGGTGATCAGCGCCGACGGCGCCTTCGTGGCCTTCGCGAGCGCTGCCTCGAACCTCGTCGATGGCTTCGTCGACTCGAACGGGGAGGGCTGGGACATCTACCTCTACCAGCGCACCACGGACGCCGTGATCTTGATGAGTCACCATGCGGGACTGCTCACGGTCGGCGCCAATGGCGGCTCGGACTCCCCGGTGATCAGCGCCGACGCCAGCACCCTCGCCTTCGCGAGCGTGGCCAGCGATCTCGTCATCGGCCAGGTGGACGGCAACGGCAGCCGCGACATGTTCGTGTTCGAGCGGGCCACCTGCGCCTCGGTGCTGGCCAGCCATCCACCGGGCGAGCCCAGCACGACGGCGAACCAGCCCTCCTACACCCCGGCCCTCTCGGTCGACGGCACTTGGGTGGCGTTCTCGAGCGAGGCCACCAACCTTCAGGACAGCGGTGACTACAACGGCGCCACCGATATCTTCCTGGCCGGAATCACCTGGGACAAGACCGCGCCGACCAACCCGACCTCGCTTCAGGCCGTGGCACCCCACGAACCCGGCCTGTGGTCGAACGACCCGACGGTGACGATCGAGTGGTCGGGCGCCGCGGACGAGCCGGGAGGTTCGGGCGTCGCCCGCTACTCGGTGGTGTTCGACCGGCCGCTGGACCCGCCGCAGCCGCACCTCGAGGTGCCCCACGGCACGGATCCCCACTCGCTGACCAGCACCCCGCTGGCCGAGTCCCCCGACTGGTACTTCCACCTGTCGACCTGCGACCTCGCGGGCAACTGCGCTCCGACCGTGGACCTCGGACCCTTCGGCATCGACACGACGACCCCCTCGGCCGCCGGCAATCTCGCCAGCAGCAGCCACGCCGTCGGAGTCCCGTCGAGCGACGCCACCATCGACGTCACCTGGACGGCGGCGGCGGACCTGCTGTCGGGCCTCGACGGCTACGCCTACGCCTTCGGCCCGAACGCGAGTTGGAGCTGCGATGGCGTCGAGGACCTCGCGGCGGGGGCGCTGGCCGCGACCAGCGCGCCGCTCGGGGCCGGCGACTGGTACTTCCACCTGTGTGCCCGCGACCGCGCCGGCAACTGGGGTTCCGTGGCCACCCTCGGACCGTTCGTGATCGAGGCCATCGGCGCCTCGGTGGTCGCCTTCGGCTGCGTTCCCGGAACCACCGACGGCACCCTCGACGACGGCGAGATCCTGGCGGGCGGCATCACCCAGCTGATCGTGGTCTTCAGCGCGGCCATGTCCGACCCGCCGGGCGACGACGACCCTGGAGACGTCACTCTTCCCTCCAACTACCGGCTCTATCGCGCCGGCACCAATCGCACGATCGAGACTTTCGCCTGTGGCCCGGCGGCCGGAGACGACGTGGACATTCCGGTCTTCCACGTCGACTACGACGCCGGGACCACGACTGCCGCCCTCTTCTTCGCCGGTAGCATCGCGCTGCCCGCGGGGACCTACCACCTGCTGACGTGCCCGAGCCTGCAGGACGCGACGGGGGCCAAGATCTCCCCCGTCAGCCGCACCTTCCTCCTCGCCGGGACGGATCTACTGGCCAATCCCAACTTCGACACCGAGCTCGCTGGCTGGGTGTCGACGGAAGGCGCGCCGGGCACGATCCTCGGGAATCCCGCAGTCGACGCCGGCGGCGCGCCCACCTCGGGCTCGGCCCAGGTCCAGACCGCCGCCGGCGCCGGCCAGACCTTCGCGCTCTCGCAGTGTTTCGACGTGCCGCCCGGGACCCACCTCGCCGCCGGCAAGACGCGGATCACGACCGCGGCCGCGAGTGGCCCGACCGTCACCCTGCGCTTCGACTTCTTCGAGGGCGCCGGCTGCAGCGGCACCGGCCTCGGCACGGTCACCTCGGTGCCGGTGACGGGCGATACCGCCGGAGTCTGGGAGCCCATCGACCTTGGCTACCCGGTTCCCGAGCTGGCACTCTCGGTCCTGTTCTCGGTGCAAGTCGAGGGCGGCGCCGCCTCGAGCTTCACCGTCGATCTCGACGACCTGTCGTTCGGGCCGCTGCCGGTGATCTTCGCGGACGGTTTCGAGAGTGGAAATCTCACGGCCTGGGTGATCGGGAACCCCTGAGTCCGTCGTCCGCTCTCTCGGCCCCCGGCCCGGGTTCGTCCCGGGCCGGGGGTTCCCGTTTTCAGGGCACCTCAGTCGCCGTGAAGGAGCGACGCCCCGAGCCTGGCCCGCCGCTTGAGCCACGGGCTCGGCCGGTAGCGCGGATCCCCGTAGAACGCGAACATCCGATCGAGGATCCCCAGCATTCGCGCCGGCCCCAGCTCGTCGCCCCAGGCCAGGGGTCCTTGCGGATAGCCCAGCCCGAGCCGGACCGCGGTATCGAGATCCGCGGGCGAGCAGATCCGTTGCTGGACGATGTCGCATCCCAGGTTGACCACCATCGCGAGCACCCGCTGGGCGATGAACCCGGGGCTGTCGCGGATCACCGTCACCGGTACGCCGTCGGACGCGAGCAGCGCCCACGCGGCGTCCCGCATCCCTGGGCTCGTCACGGGCGTGGTCATGAGCGTCCGCCGGCGCTCGAAGCCGAAAAGCGGATCGATGGCCACCGTGCGCGCCGGATCGAGGCCCCGCTCGACCGCCGTCGTCGTGGCGTCGTCCCCGAGCGGACAGACCAGGATCAGGGCCTCGGCCGAGGGCGAGACCTCCCTCTCGACCCGCGTGCCCAGCGCCGTCACGAGCGCCGCGAGGCGGGCGACATCGGGCGAATCGCCGCCGCCGACCCACACCGCGGTCGGCGGCGGCACGTTCGGAACCGCCGCCGCGGCCGGCTTCGTCGAGGTGCCCCCCGATTCGTAAGCGTAGAAACCGCGGCCGACCTTCCGGCCCAGGAGGCCCGCCGCCAGCCGCTGGCGGGTGATCACCGACGGCCGGTACCGCGGCTCCTGGTAGTACTGCTCGTAGATCGACTCCATCACCGGGTGGGACACGTCGAGGGCCGTCAGGTCCAGCAGCTCGAAGGGCCCGAGCCGGAACTGGGCGGCCTCGCGCAACACGTCGTCCACCTGGGCGAAGTCCGCGATGCCCTCGCCCACGATGCGCAGGGCCTCGGTCGGATAGGCCCGGCCCGCGTGGTTGACCACGAAGCCCGGCGTGTCCTGGGCGCGGACCGCGGCGTGGCCCGTCCGGGCGACGAGGGCCGAAAGCGCATCGAGCACGGCCGGCTCGGTGCGCGCGCCGCCGATCACCTCGGCCACCTTCATGAGCGGCACGGGGTTGAAGAAGTGGAGCCCCGCCACCCGCTCAGGCCGCTGGCAGGGAGCCGCGATCCGGGTCACGGACAACGACGAGGTGTTGGTGGCGAGGATCGTGTCCGCCGCGACGAGGGCCTCGAGCTGCCGGAAGAGCTCGATCTTGGCATCGAGGTCCTCCACGATCGCCTCGATCACCAGCTCCGCGCCCGCCAAATCCGCGAGGCCTTCGGCCACCAGCAGGCGTCCGACCGTCCCCGCCACGGCCTCCGCGGTCAGCTTGCCCTTCTCCGCCAGTTTCTCGAGCTGCTGGGCGAGGGCCGCGCGGGCGCCCGCCGCCGCGCCCGCGCGGGCATCCACCAGCGTCACCGTCGCGCCGGCCTGGGCCAAGATCTGGGCGATTCCGCGCCCCATGACTCCGGTTCCGACGACTCCCACCCGCTCGAGCTGCTTCACGTCTCCGACTCCTCCGGCACGACGGCCGTCACTTCGATCTCGACCAGGGCCGCTTCCTCGACCAGCCCCGCCACCTGCACGGCCGACATGGCCGGAAAGTGCTTGCCCAGGACTTCGCGGTAGACCGCCCCGATCGCCGCGCCCTCGGCCCGGTACTCCCGCAGATCGAGCAGATACCAGGTCATCCGTACAAGGTGCTCGGGGCCGGCGCCGGCCTCGGCGAGTACGGCTCGGATGTTCTCGAGGGCCTGGCGCACCTGGCCCACGAGCGTCGTTTCGACGAATTCTCCCCGTTCGTTCCAGCCCACCATTCCCGCCACGTACACCTGCCGGCCGCGCGCCGCGATGCCGTTCGAGTAGCCCCGCGGCCGCGGCCAGCCGGGCGGCTGGAGAATTTGCCGATCGCTCACGAGGCTCCTTCCCCGTGGGCCTTCAACAGGTCCCGGGCGATGATCAGCTGCTGGACTTCGGAGGCTCCCTCGTAGATCCGCAGAGCCCGGATCTCGCGGTAGAGCCGCTCGACCGGGTGGCCGGAGACGACCCCCAGCCCGCCGTGGATCTGCACCGCCGCGTCGATCACCCGCTGCGCCGTTTCGGTGGCGGTCCACTTGGCCATGGCCACCTCCCGGGTGGCCCGCCGGCCGCAATCCACCGTCCAAGCCGCGCGGTAGACGAGCAGCGCCGCGGCGTCGATGCCGGTCGCCATCTCGGCCAGCTTGGCCTGGGTCAGTTGGAAGTCCGCCAGCGTTTGCCCGAACATCCGCCGGGAGGTGGCGCGCGCCAGCGACTCGGCCAGCGCCCGCCGCGCGAAGCCCAGCGCCGCCGCCGCCACCGAGGTGCGGAAGACGTCGAGGGTGGCCATGGCGATCTTGAATCCCTGCCCCGGCGCCCCGATCAGCGAATCGGCTGGCACCTCGCAGGCCCGGAAGCGGAGGCGGGCGAGCGGGTGGGGGGCGATCACCTCGATCCGCTCGGCGATTTCGAGCCCTCCCGAATCGGCGGGCACCACGAAGGCGGACAGCCCGCGGGCGCCGGGCGCCTCCCCGGTGCGGGCGAAGACCACGTAGAAATCCGCGATCCCACCGTTCGAAATCCAGGTCTTCTCGCCCTCGAGCACCCAACCGTCGGCCGTTCGCCGCGCCGTGGAGGAGAGCGCCGCAACGTCCGACCCGGCGTCGGGCTCCGACAAAGCAAAGGCCGCGATCGCCTCGCCGCGCGCCACCCCCGGCAGCCAGCGCGCCTTCTGGTCGGCGGTGCCGAAGAGCGAGATCGCCCCCGAGCCGAGCCCTTGCATGGCGAAGGCGAAGTCCGCGAGGCCCGAGTGACGCGCGAAGGTCTCCCGCAGCACGCACAGGGTCCGAACGTCGAAGGGCTCGGCGACGGTGTGGGTGAGCCAACCGTCGCGACCCAGCCGGCGCACGAGCTCGCGGCAGGCCGCGTCCACGTCCGTGCCGTGGTCGCCGCCGAGGTGCGTCGTCGCCCAGGCCTCGGCCGCCGCGGCCAGGTCGCGGTGCCGCGGCTCGAAGAAGGGCCAATCGAGGTAGCCCGACATCAGTCGCCCTCGAAGCGCGGCTTTTCCTTCGCCACGAAGGCGTGGTACGCCCGATGGAAGTCGTTGGTGGCCATGCAGATCGCCTGGGCCTGGGCCTCCGCCTCGATGGCCTCGTCGACGCCCATCGTCCACTCCTGGTGGAGCATCTTCTTGGTCATGGCGTTGGCGAAGGTCGGGCCGGCGGCGAGCTGGGCGGCGAGGGCCTGGGCCTCCGCGAGCAGGGCCTCGGGCTCGACGAGCCGGTTGAAGAACCCCCAGCGCTCGCCCTCGGCCGCTTCGAGGGCGCGGCCGGTGAACAGTAGCTCCGAGGCCCGGCCCTGGCCGATCAGCCGGGGCAGGATGGCGCAGGCGCCCATGTCGCAGCCGGCCAGGCCGACGCGATTGAACAGGAACGCCACCTTCGCCCGGGGCGTGCCGAGCCGGATATCGGAAGCGATGGCGAGCGGCGCCCCGGCCCCCGCGCAAATGCCGTCGATGGCCGCCACGATGGGCTGCGGGCAGGCCCGCATGCCCTTGATCACGTCGCCGGTCATGCGCGTGAAGGCGAGGAGCCCCGGCATGTCGAGCTCGGTCAACGGGCCGATGATGTCGTGGACATCGCCGCCCGAGCAGAAGTTGCCGCCGTCCCCCGTGAGCACGATCGCGTGGACGTCGTCGGCGCGCTCAAGGGCAAGAAAGAGGTCCCGCAGCTCGGCGTAGGACTCGAAGGTCAGCGGGTTCTTGCGCTCCGGGCGCGACAGGGTGATCGTGGCGACCGAGCCCTCGACCTCGAAGCGGAAATGCTCGGCCCGGTGCCCAGAAAGGGGCCGGCGGCTCCGCGGCAGGTCGTGGGGGCGGCCGGGCAGGTGTCTCATGGGGTGGCCTCCTCGCGCAGCCGGAACCGCTGCAGCTTGCCGGTCTGGGTGCGGGGGAGGGAGGAGCGGTAGTGCACCGCACGTGGATATTTATAGGGCGCGATGCGCGCCTTGACCCACTCCTGGAGCTCGCGGGTCAGCTCGGGGCCGCCCTCGTGGCCCGGCCGCGGGACGACGAAGGCCGTCACCACCTGGCCGCGCTCCTCGTCCGGCAGCCCCACCACGGCGCATTCCGCCACCGCCGCGTGGGCCAGCAGCACGTCCTCCACCTCGGGGCCCGCGATGTTGTAGCCGGCCGAGATGATCATGTCGTCGGTGCGCGCCTGGTAGTGGAAGTAGCCGTCCTCGTCGACCTTGTAGGCGTCGCCGGTGAAGTTCCAGCCCTTCTGGACGTACTGGCGCTGCCGCGGATCGTCCAGGTACCGGCAGCCGGTTGGCCCCTGGACGGCCAGGCGCCCCACGGTGCCCACCGGCACGGGCGCGCCGTCCTCCCCCACCACCCGCGCGCGGTAGCCGGGGATCGGTTTGCCCGTGGCTCCGGGCCGCGTCTCTTCCTCGGTGTGGGCGATGAACATGTGGAGCATCTCGGTCGAGCCGATGCCGTCGAGGATCTCGAGCCCGCTCCGGGCCTTCCAGGCCGCCCGCGTGGGAACCGGCAGGGCCTCGCCCGCCGAAACGCACTTCTTCAGGCTCGACAGGTCGTGCTTCGGCGGAATCGCCGCCATCATCCGGTAGAACGTGGGCGCCGTGAAGCAGACCGAGATCCGCTCGCGCTCGATCGTCTCGAGCAGCAGCTCCGGGGTCAGCCGCTCGCACAGCACCGTGGTGGCCCCGATCGACAGCGGGAAGAGCAGGATACCGCCGAGTCCGAAGGTGAAGGCCAGGGGCGGCGTGCCGCAGAAGACGTCGTCCGGCGACGGCCTCAGGATGTAGGGCGGAAAGCACCGGCAGGCGGCCAGGAGGTCGCGATGGAAGTGCAGGGTGCCCTTGGGTTTGCCGGTCGTGCCCGAGGTGAAGGCGAGGATCGCGACGTCCTCGGCGCTGGTGTCGACGTTCGAGAAGTCCGCCGGCTTGCCGGCGAGGCGGGCTTCGAGCCCTTCCGGGCCGTCCTGGTGGAAAAACAACACCGAGCGCAGCGCGGGCGCCTCCCCCCGCGCCAGCTCGAGCTCCGCCGCCACGCTCGCGTCGACGAGGGCATGGGAGGCCTGGGAGATCTCGAGGATCGTCGCCAGCTCCCGGGCGCGCAGGAGCGGCATGGTGGCGACCACGATGCCGCCGGCCTTGAGGATTCCGAACCACGCCGCCGCGGTGCCCGCGTTGTTGGGGCCGTGGAGCAGCACGCGGTTGCCCGGCACGAGCCCGAGATCCTCGGTCAGCACACGGGCGATGCGGTTGGCGCGGGCCAGGAGCTCGCGGTAGGTCAAGTTCTCCCGCGCCGAGCGGATCGCCGTCCGCTCGCCCCAGCCGCGCTCGTGGACGGCGCGATCGAGCAGCTCCGCGGCCGCGTTCAGCCGCTCGGGGAACTGCAGCTCGGGCAACTCGAAGATCAGCTCCGGCCACTCACTCCGCGGCGGCAGATGGTCCCGCGCGAAAGGGTCGACGGGAGCCGAGCTCATTGGATCTCTCCGCCCGCGATGGCGATGGCCTGAGCGGTGATCGACTCGGAGCCCGGCGAAACCAGCCACAGCACCGCGTTGGCCACCTCCTCGGAGGTCACGAACCGGCCCTGGGGATTGCCCTTGACGAGATCCGCGCGGGCCTGCTCCACCGTCCGGCCGGTCTTCTCGACGATGCGCGTCACGGCGAAGTCCAGCATGTCGGTCTCGGTGTAGCCCGGGCACACGGCGTTCACGGTGATGTTCTTCTGAGCGACTTCCAAGGCGAGCGCCCGGGTGAGGCCGACGATCCCATGCTTGGCCGCGCAGTAGGCCGAAATGTAGGGCCCACCGATGAGCCCGGCGATCGAGGCCACGTTGACGATGCGCCCCCAGCCCGCCGCCAGCAAGTCCGGCAGCAGCTCGCGGATCGTCAGAAACGTGCCGGTCAGGTTGACCCCGATCATCCGGTCCCACAGCTCGTCCGGAGTGCGGTGAAGCGGCGCGCTCTCCGCCTGCCCCGCGTTCGCCACGACGATCGTCACCGGCCCGAAAGCCGCCCGCGCCGCCTCCGCCGCCCGCCGAATCGAAGCCCCGTCGGTGACCTCCATCGCCTCCCCGCGACAAGGCCCGCGACCCGAAAGCCGCTCCGCCGTCGCCGCCACCGCCTCGGCACCCCGCCCAGTGATCGTTACCCGCGCCCCGGCATCGAGCAATGCCCCCGCCACCACCTCCCCAATGCCGCGGCTACCACCGGTAACGAAAGCGTGCCGGCCGTCGAGAGAAGCTCCGTTCGTCTTGACCATGGCTCTCCTCGAGGAAAGTTCGGAGGCGAAACGGTATCGCATCTGAGGAGGGTGGTGGGGAGATCGAGAGACGCGCGGTGAGGTTCGTAGGCGACGGCTTGGGACCGCCGAACTCTTGGCGCCGCTGTCTACCCGGAGCTCCGGGAGGAGTGGCGGTCTCCCCGGGGAATCACCGTTCATGACCTTGGGCAGCAGCCGGGCTTGTCCCGGCCGGGGTGGGTGGGGGTCATCCCTCCAGCCGGCAGAAACAAAAGGGCCAGGCAGCCGCCGAATCCACCAGACCGGCACGAACCGGATTCTCGACAATGTACCGGGCGGTCACTTCAACCTGGGACGGTCGCCAGATCACTTGATCGTAGAAGGACCGCTGCCAGAGCCTTCCGGCGTATCCGTGCTTCCAGCCTTGCCGAGTCGACAAGCCCTTGAAGGCACCAACCTGATCGGACAAGGTGCCATCGACCACAGCGAGGTAGTGAACATGATCTGGCATCACGCACGCCACCAGGACTCTTGGGTCGGCGAACAGGAGCGTGGTGAGGTCCCGCGCCAACCCGTCCGGAATGGGTGGAAGGCTGGAGGAGACCCGAACGACGATGTGGACTGCTTGACCCGAGGCGTAGTACTCCGGCGGCAACCGGAAGGCGCGGCTTCGGCGCCAGGACTTGAAGCCAGAGTTGCGTTTCATCCCTCGATGAAGACGTCGACAAGAGGGGGCGTTCTGTCACCGCTCACCCACCCCGGCCGGGACAAGCCCGGCCNNGGCCGGGCTTGTCCCGGCCGGGGCGGGAGCGAAGAAGGTCAGTCTTGAGACAGCCTCAGCGACCGGTTACTCGCCACGATTCCGTCGCACCTCGTACCGCAGCTCGACCATACCGCTCTTGTAGGCCTTGACCTCCGCGAGATGGAGCGGGATGTCGCGATCGCCCTTCTCGAAGAAGGGGATTCCGTCACCGATCAAAATCGGCAGGATCGAGTAGCACACCTCGTCGGCGAGCCCGAGTCGAAGGCACTCGCTGGACACGGCACCGCCGCCGGCGAACCAGATGTTGCGGAACCGGGGCCGCAGGCGCTCATTCACGAGCCGCGCGAGATCGCCGGAGTAGAGCTCGACGGTGTCCCGAGCTCGCGGCAGGTCGCGAGTGGTGAGGACGAAGGTCGGTTTGTCGCCATAGGACCACCCCAGCCCCTGGGCTTCGAAACGCAGCGCGGTCTCGTAGGTCCGCGACCCCATGACGTAGCAGTCGATCGCCCCGAGGAAGGCTTCCACGAAGCCTGGTTCCAGGTTGACGCCGCCCGGAAACTCGTCCGACGTCTCGAGCCAGTCAACACTCCCGTCCTTGCGGGCGATGAACCCGTCGAGGCTCGCGGCCATGTGGATCGTTACGCGAGAATCAGGGTTCATCCAAAGCCCCCTACCTCGTCAACACCACATGGCTAGCCTCGTCCGTGGCGGCGTGCTCGGTGCACCGGTAGCCAAGGCTGACCGTGTCGATGCCGGCGAGGAGGGGCTCGCCTTTGCCCAGAAGCACGGGGGAGATCACGAGGTGGAGCTCGTCGATCAGCCCGGCGGCCAAGTACTGGCGAACGGTGGCGGCGCCTCCGCCGAGGCGGACGTCTTTGCCCTCGGCCGCTTGCTTCGCCCGTTCCAGCGCGACGTGAATGCCCTCCGTGACGAAGTGGAAGGTCGTTCCGCCCTCCATTGTGAGGGGCGGACGCGCATGGTGCGTGAGCACGAAGACGGGCACGTGGTAGGGCGGGTTGTCGCCCCACCAACCCTTCCAGCCGTCGTCGGGCCAGGGGCCGCGAGACGGCGCGAACATGTTGCGGCCGATGATCCAGGCGCCGAGGTTCTCGAAGCCGCGCGCGGCGAAGGAGTCGTCGACGCCCGTTGTGCCGGCCTGGTCCCCGATCAGCGACGCGGCGAAGTCGGCGTGCATCTTCTGGAAGGTCGCCGTGCCGAGCACCCACTGGTGCAGCGCCATCCCTCCGACCCCCATCGGCTGGTCGAGCGCCTGCTCGGGACCGGCGCCGTATCCATCGATCGAGATCGAAAACGCGTTGACCCGTAACCTCGACATGGTCGTAACTCCTTTCGAACCTATACGTTCAGGGCCATTTGCGCCGCCCGCGCCAGGTTCCTCTCGAGCTGCTCCTTGCCGCCCAGGTACGGCGACGGCCAGGGCATTTCGTACCAGCCCTGGCGGGCGGCTTCGTGGAGAGCCCAGGCCGGGTCGGCGAGGTGGGGGCGGGCGAGGGCACAGAGGTCGGCGCGGCCGGCGGCGATGATGGTGTTGACGTGGTCGCCTTCGAAGATGTTGCCGACCGCGATCGTGGGGATGCCGACCTCGTTGCGGATGGCGTCCGAGAACGGCACTTGGAACATGCGGCCGAAGACCGGGCGCTCGGCCTTCGACACCTGGCCCGAGGAGCAGTCGACCACGTCCACCCCGGCGGCCTTGAAGGCCCGCGCGATCTCCTGGGCCTCGGCCGGTGTGTTGCCACCGGAGACCCAATCGTGGGCCGAGATGCGCACGCTCATCGGTCGCTCGGCGGGCCAGGCGGCGCGCATCGCCGTGAACACCTCGAGCGGGTACCGGCAGCGGTTCTCGAGACTGCCGCCGTACTCGTCCCGCCGCCCGTTGGTGAGCGGCGAGAGGAAACTCGACAACAGGTAGCCGTGGGCGGCGTGGAGCTCCAACCAGTCGAAGCCGGCCCGCGCACCGCGCACCGTGGCGGCCACGAAGGCCTCGCGCACGGCGTCCATCTCAGCGCGGTCGATCTCCCGGGGCACCTGGCTCAAGCCTTCGAGATACGGAATGGGCGACGCCGAGAGGAGCGGCCAGTTGCCCTCTGGCAGCGGCTGGTCGATGCCCTCCCAGCCGATCCGCGTCGAGCCCTTGCGCCCCGAGTGGCCGAGCTGCAGGGCGATTTTGGCGCCGGTGAACTGGTGAACGAATCGGACGATCCGCGCCCACGCCGCTTCCTGTTCGTCGTTCCACAACCCCGTGCAGGCCGGGGTGATGCGCCCCTCGGGCGTCACACAGGTCATCTCGGTGACGACCATCGCGGCGCCGCCGAGTGCCCGGCTGCCGAGGTGCACGAGGTGGAAATCGTTGGGCACGCCGTGGACGGCCGAGTAGGTGGCCATGGGCGAGACGATCACGCGGTTCGCGAGGGTCAGCCCGCGGACCGTGAAGGGCGTGAACATCGGAGGGCGCGGAGCGACGCCGGCGCGCGCGGCGAACCAGGCCTCAAAGCCCGCGATGTAACCGGCGTCGCGCGCCGCGAGGCTCTCGTGGCCGACGCGTTGGCTGCCGGTCAGAAGCGCGTAGGCGAACTGCTCGGGCTCGAGGCCGACGTAGCGCTCGATCGACTCGAACCACTCCATGCGGTTGCGCGCCGCGCTCTGGAGGCGCAGGGCCTCGAGCTCGCGGGCGTCCTGGTAGCGGGCGAGCAGATCGGGCAGCGGCGCATCGCCCTCGACCAGCACCCCGGCGAGCGCCATGGCGTCTTCCATCGCCAGCTTGGTCCCGGAACCGATCGAGAAGTGGGCGGTGTGGGCGGCGTCGCCCAGGAGCACGACGTTGCCGTGGTGCCAGCGTTCGCACAGCACCCGCTGAAACTTGAGCCAGATGGCCGCGCCGCGCAGGTGCGCCGCGTTCGAGATCAACCATTCGCCGTCGAGGCGCTCGGCGAAGAGCCGCTCGCAGAAGGCGATCGACTCCTCCTGGGACGCCTCGCCGAGGCCCGCCCGTTGCCAGTTCTCCTCCGGCGTCTCGACGATGAAGGTCGAGCGCTCGTCGTCGAAGCGGTAGGCGTGGAGGCTGAACCAGCCCGCCGGGGTCTGCCGAAAATCGAAGGTGAAGGCGTCGAGCTTCTTCCGCGTACCGAGCCACACGAAGCGGCACTTGCGGACGTCGATGCCGGGGCGAAAGACGTCGGCCCAGCGGGTGCGGGTGACCGAGTTGACCCCGTCCGCGGCGACCAGAAGGTCATGCTCGGCGGCGAGGGCCGCCGGGTCCGCCACCTCCCGCCCGTGCTCGATCGAGACGCCCAGCTCGAGAGCCCGGTTCTCCAGGATCTCGAGCAGCCGCGTGCGCGCGATGCCGCAGAAGCCGTGGCCGCCGGAGGTGAGCTTGCGGCCGCGGAAGAAGATGTCGATGTCGTCCCAGTGCCGGAAGGCGGAGGTGATCGCCCCGTAGGTCTCCGGGTCCGCATCGCGGAAGCCCTCCATCGTCTTGTCCGAGAACACGACCCCCCAGCCGAAGGTGTTCCCCGGCGGGTTCCGCTCGAAGACAGTCAAATCCCAATCCGGCCGGGCCTTCTTGGCCAGGATCGAGAAGTACAGCCCCGCGGGGCCACCACCGAGACACGCGATCTTCATGGTCGTTTCCGGCCGCGAATGCTCGCACAGGTGGGGCGTGAAAGGGAGGCGTTTGCGAGTCGGGTGGCAACTCGTCAGCGGTCTAGCGCTCGCGCCCCTCTCGAACCGCCGCGACGATCTCGCTCGCCGACAGAGTCAGTTTCACGCCCTGAACATCGAGCGGCGACGCCGACGAACGAACTGGCGCGAGCTCGAACTCGCTGCCGTCCCGGCGCCGGATTCGGACGCCACCCTGGCTCAGGGCCTCGTCGAGGACCGAGGCGAAGTTCTGGCGCGCCTGCGAGAAGGTGTACACGTTCATGCCGAAACCTCCGGTGCATCGACTCCCAATCGCCGGGCGGCCGCGCGAAGGCCGCCGTCGAGGGTCAAGAGCGGACTCCGATGCTGCAGACTACAGTCGAGGAGATAGGCGTCATAGGCGTAAATCCCCAATCGATGGCTGATCTCGAGGGAGCGCTCAAGGTCGATGCCAGTGAGTCGAACGGGGATCTCTTGAAAAGCCTCAATAGCGGCCTGCGCCGCTTCCAGGGTCACACGGCCCCGTTTGAACATCGCGGAGAAGGCGTTCCCTACTTCGATCGGAAGTGACACCGGTGATACCAGCTCCGCCCCCATCGTTCGTTCCAGCAACGTTGCTCGGTGGAGCTCGTGGGTGACGACAGCGATGACGACCGACGCGTCAAGAACGATCAAACTCGCCATGACGGTACAATTGTACACCTCGATTCGAGGAGAGTCACGAATCGGGTGGCACCCTGCAAACAGACCGTGAACCAGAAAACCAGCTTTCTGGTAGCCTTCCCAAGCGATGAAAGCCACCTTCGATCTCTCCGACGACCTGGTGCGCACGATGAAGATCCGGGCCGCCGAGGAAGGCCGCAAGCTCAAGGATGTCGTCGAAGAGATCCTGCGGCGCGGCTTGGGCCAGCCGGCCCCTCCGACTCCCGTGGTCCGACGGGTTCAACTGCCGCTGGTGGTTTGCGCCCACCGGGCGGCTCCTGGGGCAGAGCTGACGGCGGATCGAGTGGCCGAGCTCTTGCTCGCCGAGGAAACGCAACGTGCCCTCGATCCTCCCTGACACCAACGTTTGGCTCGCCCTGGCCCTGTCCGGTCATCACCACCACGGCGCCGCGCGGGATTGGCTCGCCACGATCGACGAACCGGCCTCGATCTTCTTCTGTCGCGCGACGCAACAGAGCCTTCTTCGGCTCCTCACGAACACCACGGTATTCGGCGCCTACGGCAATGCGCCCCTCACCAACCGGCGAGCTTGGGAGGTGTTTTCGGCCCTGCTCGAGGACGACCGCATCCGGCTCCGAGTGGACGAGCCTCCGGGCCTCGAAGTCCACTGGCGTGAGCTCGCACTTCGCGACTCCGCCTCCCCCAAGCTCTGGATGGACGCCTACCTCGCCGCCTTCACCCGCGCTGGCCACTGCAAGCTGGTGACGACCGACGCGGCCTTCCGACAGTTCCCGGGGCTCGATCTGCTGGTTCTGCAGTCGGCCTGACGAAGTGGCAGGAACCGGTTTGCTGGAATCGGGTTACCCTTCGCTGGCGCTTGACACTCGTATCCAAATGGATACACACTGGCGCCGTGATCACGGTTCTCCTGATGGAGGAGTTCCAGACCTGGGTTGACCGCCTGAGAGACCGGACGGCTCAGATCCAGATCGCTGCCCGCCTGCGACGAGCCGAATTCGGCCACCTTGGCGACTGCAAGCCCGTTGGCGAAGGTGTCTCGGAAATGAGAGTCGATACAGGTCCTGGGTACCGGCTCTACTTCCTGAAGCGCGGCAACGTGGTGATCGTGATGCTGGCCGGCGGAGACAAGTCCAGCCAACGACGCGACATCCGACGAGCGCATCGACTCGCAAAGGATCTGGAGTTCGAATCATGAACGTGACCAAGGCCCCGATTCGCTTGGTTCCTTTCGACGCCGCCCGGTACTTGACGGACGATGCGGCCATCGCCGAGTACCTCTCGGCGATGCTCGAAACGAACGATCTCCAGCTCCTGTTGGCGGCGCTCGGCGACATCGCCCGCGCCCGCGGCATGACGCAGGTCGCCAAAGATGCCGGACTGGGTCGCGAGAGCCTCTACAAGGCCCTGGCGCCGGGCGCCAAGCCGCAGTTCGAGACCGTGGCGAAGGTCGCCCGAGCCTTGGGTTTGCGGCTGGCGGTGCAGGTGCGCTGACACAACCGGCTTCGAACATCGTCCCGCACCCCCCTGATCCCCTCCTTCCGATTCCATCGCAGCCAAGACGAGCGGAGGCTCAGTCCGGTCTCCGACTTCCTTTGGAGGTTTCGCGATGGCACGATGTTTCCGGTTCCTTCTGTCTCTCGTCTTGCTCCTCGCCGCCGCCCCGGGCGTTTACGCCCAGGGCCCCGCCAACGATCTCTGCGCCAATGACGACCGGGCTTGCCACAAGGGTCGCGCCGATGCGATGTGGCTCGACCTCTGGGGCGAGGTCCCGGACCTCGAGTCCGGTCTCGTGCTCGAGCCGGTCCAGAGCGCCCTCGGTCTCGAAGGCGCTCCTCAGTGGCGCGTGTCCGCCCGCCGGGGAACCGCGGAGGTCGGCTCCGGCACCTTCGTCGAAGCCGCCGGCGGCCGGCATTCTCTTTCCCAGGAACACCGGGTCCAGCCGGACGGCACGCCCGTCGATGTGACGGTCGATTGGGTCGTCGGAACGCTTTCAGGACCGACCGGCAGTTCCCGCGGTGTTCTGGGCCTGGTCGTGACGACCGTGGTCCCCGCCTTCACGAGCACAGTCCTCCAACCCGTCGCGGTGGACCCGGATCTCGGCTCGGCTGTCGGCCGCTCCCGGCCTCTACTCCGCGCCGAGGTCGGTCGCAAGCGCACCGCCGACTTCCTCGAGGGCGACCAGCCGATGCCTCCCTCCTACGACTACTTCAACTGTCTGATCGAGCCGAGCGCGGTCGATCCGACTTGTGGCGAGCCCTTTTGCGATTGCCGCGAGGACGTGATCCTCGATTGGGAGATCGCGGCCTGCAGCGCCAGCGTCCTCGGTGCCGTTCTCGGCTGTCTTCCGACCGCGGAGGGTGGCCCGGCCTACGGCCTTTGCCTCCTCGGTGTGTTGGGTGCCTCCACCTGTCCCTACTTTCTGACCACGATCGTCGATCGTCTCGACCAGTGCCGGCTGGACGCCAACCGCTGCTACTGCAATGAGAACGCTCAGTATCCGTATCTGTGTGGCAACGAGACCCTCTCCGTCGAAGTCTCCGGGCTGCGCACCGGCGAGAGCGTCCGCGTGAACGGCTCGTGCCGGGAGTACGGAGCTCCCAACGGCGTCTCGAGCTCTGCCGTGGCCACCCCCGAAAACACGTTCTTTGATCTTCTCGAGTGTGGAACGGACCAGCGCTTCACGATCGAGACGGAGCTCGTCAACACGCCAGGCGTTCCCACCGGCCAGGGCCGGCGGTGTTTCCCCATCGGTCCTCCCTACATCGACGTCGATGTCGCCGTCGGCGGCGAGGTGGTCTCCTTCGACTGCTCCTGCCAAACCCTCGATGAATGCCGCCAAGGGCGCGTCAACCTCGAGATGACCGTCGCGGGCCTGGCGGAGCTTCCTCCGACGGGGAACACCCACGTAGAGATCCACGGCAACGTCGAGTACACCGATGAAACGGGCGCCCTCGCCTCGATCCCGGTGAGCGGTGTGGGCAACGGCAACGGCCAATTCTCCCTATCGCCCTCGGTCTACGCCGGCACCCGCATCACCTGGGCGTCGAGTCAGGTCCTTCCACCCGGCTGCCAGGTGACCTATCCGATTCCCAGCGGAAGCACCTTGCCGTCCCTCCCGCCGGACCAGTCGACGTCGATCCCATCGACGCCGACCCGAAGCGTTTCTCGTCGATGACCCACGACTTCGAGTCCTTCGCGGCGAGCACCCTCTCCGACTGGACCGGCGTCTACGGTGTTCCACCCACGGTCACCAAGACCTCGGCCCTCGAAGGTGAGCGCGGCATGGACGTGAGCTTCGTCGGGGTCACGGCGCAGTCGTTCGTACACGCCGTCCTACCCGCGCCGATGTCGGTGCTCCGGACGCACTTCCGCTTCGACCCCAACTCGGTCACCTTGCCGGGCGGAGCCATCCAGAGCATCGCGGCCTACGTCTCGACCGGGACTCCCATCGCCTGGCTGCAGGTGCGCCAGGTCACCGGCGGCTACGAGGCCCGGGTGGCGACCCGTCGGGACGACGGCAGCTCGGCCGTGTCGGAGTGGATCGCCCTGCCCGACGCGTCCGAGCGACTGACCCTCGACTGGTGGGCCGCTTCTGCGGCCGGCAGCGACAACGGCGGCGCCCGCCTCCGCCGGGACGATGGCACCACGTCCGAGGTCCGCGGCCTCGATAACGACCAGCAGCGGAGCGACCGCCTTCGTCTCGGCGCCCTGTGGGGCGTCGCGGACGCCATGGAGGGCCACGTGTTCTTCGACGACGTGGTGATCCAGTACTGATCGGATCGTGGGGCGAGCCGGCAGCGGCTCGCCCCACGTGGCCAGCGATCATTCGCCGAGTCGAGTTCTCATCTTTTGTTCATTCCCGCTTCGTTACCCTCCGGATCATGAGAACGAGACACCCGTGGCTGCTCACTCTCCTGCTGGTTTTGATACCGGTCCCGGCGGCACAGGCGGCCTGGGTCGACCGTTACGACGGCACGTTGAACGACAGCGACGAAGGATTGGCCACCGTCGTGTCCGGCGGTGCGGTGTTCGTGGCCGGTCGAACGACCGAGCGGGTCGGAGTCTCGAGCGGGATTACCCGCGGCTTCATCGCCCGCCACGATCCGGCGACCGGCGCCCGCGTCTGGACGGTGGTCTACGGAGCTTCCGAGGGGCCCGATGCCTCCTACTCGTGCCAAACGATCCTGGCCGCACCGGACGGTGACCTCCTGGTTGGCTGCTCGCGGGGCTACGGTTCCATCGGCGTCCTGCGGGTGAGCCCGGACGGGCTCGTGAGGTGGGTCCGCAGCCAGCTGGCTTGTGTTTGCCTGCCCAACTTCGGAGCCCTGAGCCTCGACCCCCTGGGCAACGTCTACCTCGCGGGAGCCGGGCCGAGTGGCGCTCTCGTGACGGGATTCGACGCCGGCGGCAACGAGATCGGCACCTGGCAGTACCCAATGGCGCTCGAGGACCTCGAAGTCGACTCGGAGGGGTTCGTGTACCTGGCGGGCTCCCTTCCAGTTCCGGACTTGGCCAGCGAGGCCACGGTGGTCAAGCTCGCGCCCGGGGGTGGCTTGGTCTGGCAACGGTCGTTCGGCGCTCCGGGGCAATTCGCCAACGATGGCTTCTCGAGCCTGACGCTCTCCGGCGGCCGGCTCCTCGCCAGCGGCGGCTTCGGACACAACGAAGCGACGGGCGCCGATGCCGTCGTGATCGCACTCGACCCGGACGGCAATGGGCTCTGGCAGTTCACCCACAACGGCGCCGCGTCGTCCGCCGACGCCTTCCTCGAGGCCCGCGCGACCGCCGAGGGCGGGCTCTACCTGGCTGGTTACGAGACGGCTTCACCGGGGGGGCTCGATGCCCTCGTGGTTTCCCTGGGCGCCACGGGTGGCGAGTTGTGGCACCGGACCCTCGCCGGGCCCGGGGGCTGGGACGACCTCGCCTGGTCCCTCGCCCTCACCCCGGGCGGCGGCGTGGCCGTGGCGGGTTTCGAGCGGGTGCTGTCGGGCGACCGCCAGTACCTCTATGCGCGCTTCGACGCCAGCGGTCAGATGCTCGATCGCAAGGCTTACGAGGGGCCGCTGGGGGCGGGTACCGGGGCTTGGTCGGTGGCCGTGGACGCCCAGGGCCACGCCTACCTGACGGGCGGTTCGTTGGGTACCGGTACCGGTTCGGACATCGCCACCGTGCGCTTCGACCACCCTTCCACGATCTTCGCCGATGGCTTCGAGGCCGGGAATCTCGCCGCCTGGGGGCTGGCGGAGGAGCTGCCCTGACCGAGGCGGCGAAGCCGTCGACGAATCGGCGGGCACCTCCCATCTGCTCGCCTCCCCTTCGTCACCCACCCCGCCTTGACTTCCCCCATCCCGGAACCCATACTCCAACCCCTATGAACGGGACCTCCTCCGCGACCTTCACCCGCCCGACGTCGTCGTCGGTGGCGGTGTGTATGTGTTGTTGTCCCATGCCCGCCCGCTGGAGGAGCCTCCGCGTGTAGCCCGAGCCCGTAGCGCCTGAGAGCGCAAGACGGTGCCTCCCTCGAAACGGCCCGCGGACCTCCGCGGGCCGTTTTGTTTTTGTCCGAACCGAACGAAACGGAGGATTTGAAGATGTTGGCCGAGCGCCCCCACCGCCTCGACGCCCCGCAGTTTCCACCCGACGCCGCCCCCGAGGCGGTGCTCGCGTGGACGTTCGAGCGCTATCCCCGCGAGCGCGTCGTGATCACCACGGCGTTCGGGATGGAGGGCTGTGCGCTCATCGACCTCCTGGCCGATCGGAACGAGCCCCTCACCGTCCACTTCATCGACACCGGTTTTCTGTTCCGGGAGACCCACGAGCTGCGCCAGCGCCTCACCCTGCGCTACCCGCTCCTGCGCTTCATCGGCGTCGGCACCGGGCTGTCGGTCGAACGGCAGGCCGCCCTCCACGGCCCGGAGCTGTGGCGGCGCAACCCGGATTTCTGCTGCCAGCTGCGCAAGCTCGATCCCATGGCCGAGCTGCTCCAGGGTGCCCAGGCGTGGATCACCGGCGTGCGGCGGGACCAGACCGTCACCCGCGCCGCCACGCCCGTCGTGGGGTGGGACCCGCGCTGGGGCGTGGCAAAGATCGCCCCCCTCGCGGGCTGGAGTCGCGAGCAGGTGTGGAATCACGTGGTGCGCCGGCAGGTCCCGATCAACCCCCTCCACTTCCAGGGCTACCCCACGATCGGCTGCACTCACTGCACGCGGCCCGTGGCCGGCTCCCGGCCCGGCGACTACTCCCGGGCCGGACGCTGGGCCGGACGCGAGAAGACCGAATGCGGACTCCACTTCGCGCCCCCACCGCCACCCGTGCGGACCTTCATCGGCGTTCCGGCGGGGGTGGTGCGATGAGCCCAGAACCGAAACTCTCGAAGGTCGAGCACGCCAAGCGCGACAGCCGCGGACTGCGCGGGAGCCTGGCCGAGACCCTCGCCGCCGACGCCTCCTCGTTCTCCGGCGAGGACCCGACGCTCCTCAAATTCCACGGCATCTACGAGCAGCACGACCGCGACGCCAAGGAGAAGATCGAGGACCGCCGATACAACTACATGGTCCGCCTGGCCATCCCGGGCGGAGCCCTCACCGCCGATCAGTACCTCGCCATCGACCGCCTGGCCGGCGAGCACGGTGGCGGTTCCCTGCGGCTCACCACCCGCCAGGGCATCCAGTTCCACGGCCTGCTCCTGGGGGACTTGAAGCCGACCCTCCAGGCTCTCCACCGGGCGCTCCTGACCACCCTCGCGGCCTGCGGCGACGTGCGCCGCAACGTCATGGCGTGCCCGGCGCCCCTGGCCGACCCGGCTCACCGGACGGTGCAGCGGGCGGCCGCCGAGATCGCCCGGGACCTCGAGCCGAAAAGCCGCGCCTACGCCGAGATCTGGCTCGACGGCGAGCGCCTCGCCCTCGCGGACGAGATCGAGGAGCCGTTTTACGGCCCGACCTATCTGCCGCGGAAGTTCAAGGTCGGCATCGCCCTCGAGGGCGACAACTGCATCGACGTCCACGCCTACGACGCGGGGCTCGTAGGCCTCCGGGGGCCGGACGGCGAGGTCGCCGGCTGGAACCTCCTGGCCGGCGGCGGGCTCGGCATCACCCACGGCAAGAGCGACACCTTCGCGCGGCTGGCCAGCCCCATCGGCTTCGTCCCGGTGGAGCTCGGCGTGGCCGCCATCCGCGCCGTGGCGGCCCTCTACCGCGACCACGGCAACCGCGGGGACCGCAAGCACGCCCGGCTCAAGTACATCGTCGAGGCGTGGGGTGTCGAACGCTTCCGCGCGGCCCTCGCGCAGGAGCTGGGCCATCCGATCGCACCGCCGCGGCCCCTGGCTTCGCCCCGGGAGGAGGACCACCTCGGCGTCCATGAGCAAGGCGACGGCCGCGCCTTTCTTGGAGTCTTCATCGAGAACGGACGGGTCCAGGGACGCGCTCGCGCCGGTCTCGCCGAGGCCGTGAGCAGATTCCGGCCCGGAGTGCGGTTGACCGCGATGCAGAGCCTGCTCCTGACCGACCTCGATCCCGCCGGTCTGCCGCACCTTCAGGCGCTCCTGGCGGGCCATGGGATCGCCCCGGTCGAACAGCTCTCGACCGCCCGCCGCTGGTCCATGGCCTGCCCGGCGCTGCCCACCTGCTCACTGGCCCTGACCGACGCCGAGCGCGCCCTGCCGGCGGCGATCGCGGACCTCGAAGCCGAGTTTGAGCTCCTCGGCATCGACGACGTGCCCCTGACCGTCCGCATGACCGGCTGCCCCAATGGCTGCGCCCGGCCCTACAACGCGGACCTGGCGTTCGTTGGCCGGAAGCCGGGCGCTTACCACGTGTACGTCGGTGGCGGGCTCGGTGGCGACCGGCTGGCCGATCTCTTCGCCGCCGAGGTGCCACCCGATTCGTTCGTGGCGGTCCTGCGGCCGCTCCTCGAGCGCTATCGGGACGAGCGCCGCCCCGGCGAGCCGCTGGGCGACTTCTGGCAGCGCCTCGCCGGTCACCCGCCGCGGCACCTCCTGACCGGCAAGGAAGAGGCCCTCGGCGAGCGGGTGCTCGGGCTCGTCGAGGCGACCCCATGAGCGCCACGCCGACGGACCGGTTCGTCGTGGTGGGCTTTCGCCGCGCCGAGGCGCCCGCGGCCTCGGCCGCCCTCGCACCCATCGGCCTGGCGGACTGGCCGGCGCGACTCGCGGCGGCCGGGCTCGGCGGGCTCGCCATGGTGACCTGCGAGCGGGCCGAGGTGATCGCGCTGACCGCGGAGACCGACGCCGAGCTACGCCGGCGGGTGGCCCACGCCCTCGCGGCGGAGGCCTCGGCGAGCCCCGCGATCGCCACGGCTCTCGCCGTCCGCTCCGGGCGAGACGCCGTGCGCCACCTCTTCCGGGTCGCCTCGGGGCTCGACTCGCGGCTGGTCGGGGAAGGCGAGATCGCGGCCCAACTGGCCACCGCCGCGGCCACCGCGAGATCGGCCCGAGCCCTCGACCGGCGTCTCGATCGCCAACTCGACAGATTGACTCGTTGGGCGCTCGAGACCGGCCGGCGGGTGCGCGCGGGCCTCGACGCGACCGGTGCGCGAAGGAGCTGGGTCGAAGCCGCCGTCGCCGCGGTCCGCGAGCACGGCGGCGAGCGCATCGCCCTCGTCGGCACCGGCGCCTTCGCCGAGGCCCTGGCGCGTAGCCTGGCCGCAGCCGGCTCCCGCCGGCCGGTCTTCTACGGCACCCACGCCGCGCGCACCGCCGAAGTAGCCGCCCGCGCCGGTGGCGAGGCTCGGGATCGCGAGGCGCTGGCAGCGGAGTGGCAGCAGTTCGACGCGGTAGTGTTCGCCACCCGGGCGCGGCGGAGGATCCCCCTTACCCCGAGCCCTTCGCCCGTCGACGCCCTCACCCCTGGCCCCTCTCCCGCAAGCGGGAGAGGGGAATCGGACGACCAATCCAGCCCACCCGCGGTAGGGGCGGACCAACGCGTCCCCCCGTGGTCGCAGGCCCCAGCCACGCTTCTGCTCGACCTCGGCGAACCCCCGCTCATCAACCCGGCATGGGGCACCTGCCCGGGCGTCGTCCGGCTGGACCTGGCCGCCCTCGAGGCGCGCTACGGTCTGCCGCCGAGCACCGAGCGCCGCGCGGCAGCGGAAGCCCTCGTCGAGGCCGAGGTCGAGCGCTTCGAGGCCCGCTTCTTGGCGACCGTGGAGCCGCGCTGGTTGCTTGCCGCCCACGGCTCGGGAGACGGCAGCGCCACCAACGAGGCCCTACGGGCCCTTGGCGATCAGATCGCCCGGATTGCCGGCCGGCCGGTCGACGTGGCGTTCCGGCGCGGCACGCCGAGCTGGGAGGATGTCGGCGGGGATCCCCGACCGCGGATCGTCGTGCCCGTGCTCGCTGCCGCGGGGTACTTCGCGGAAAGGGTTCTGCCGGCGGCGCTTCGAGGAGATCGGCCGGCACGGAGGCCGGCCGCGACGCGGGAGGTCGTCGTGACTCGGGAGGGCCTCACCGAGCCCGTGGGAACCCATCCGTGGCTGCTGGCGGGGCAGGTCGACCGCGTCCGTCTGGCGTTGTCCCGAAGCGACTGGCACCTTGCCGCTATCCTCGTGGCCGGCCATGGGACTTCCCGCCACACGGGTAGCGGGGGCTCCTCGGAGCACCTCGCGGGGCTCCTGCGGGACACCTTTCCGGCCGTGCCGGTGGCCTTCGGGTTTCTCGACCAGGAGCCCCTTCTCGAGCAGGCGGCGGCGGAGCTGATCCGATTCCGGTCGGGGATCGAGACGGTCGTCCTCGTTCGTCACCTGCTGGGAGGCGCCCACGCCGAGGACGACGTGCCGCGCCGGGTCGCGGCGGCCCTGCCCGCGGGAACGCGGCTCGAGAGCCTGCCGGGGCTGCTCGAGGAACCGGCGCTGCTACCGGCGCTGCTCAACCGATTCGGCTTCGCGATAGGGCCTCCGCTCCGGATCGGCTCGCGGCGAAGCCCGCTCGCCCTCGTCCAGGCCGAGCTCGTGCGCGCCGCCCTCGGCTCCCACGGCATCCCCGCCCGCGTCGTCCCCCTCGACACCGTGGGCGACCGGGAACAGGACCGGCCGATCGAGGCCTTCGCCACCCAGGGACCGTTCACCGACGAGCTCGAGGGGGCGCTGCGGCGGGGCGAAGTTGACATCGCCGTCCACAGCGTCAAGGACCTGCCCCTCGACGAGCCGGGCGATCTGATGCTCGCCGCCCTGCTCGAGCGCGGGCCGGTGGCCGACGTGATGATCGGCAGGCGCCTCGGCGAGCTCCCCGCGGGGGCTCGCGTGGGCACGTGCAGCGCGCGGCGGACCCAGCAGTTGCGGCGCCTGCGCCCGGATCTCGTCTACGCCCCGATCCGGGGCGCCATCGGCGCGCGGCTGGCGCAGCTCGACGCCGGCCGGTACGACGCCCTCGTCCTGGCCGAGGCGGCGCTGGTGCGTCTGGGACTCGCAGACCGGATCGCCGAGCGCCTGTCGACCGAGCAGGTGGTGCCCGAAGCCGGCCAGGGCGCCATCGGACTCCAGATCCGCGCCGCGGACACCTCGCTGGCGCGGCGACTGGCACCCGTCGACCACGGGCCGACTCGGCGAGCGGCCTGTGCCGAACGAGATGCCGCCCGCCGCGGTCTATTGGAGACGGCTTCGCCTGGTTTCCCACCCGCCGCTTCGCCTGGTTTCCCACCCACCGCTTCGCCTGGTTTCCCGCCCGCCTCGATGGGCAGCGTGCACCTGGTCGGCGCCGGGCCGGGGGCGGCGGACCTCCTGACCCTGCGCGGGCTCGACCGGCTGCGGGCGGCCGATGTGGTGGTCCACGACCGCCTGCTGACACCCGAGCTGCTCGATCTGGCTCCCGCCCGCGCCGAGCGCATCGACGTCGGCAAGGAGGCGGGCCGGGTGACGCTTCCCCAACGGGCCATCGAGCGGCTGCTGATCGATCGTGCGCGAGGCGGCCAGGTGGTGGTCCGGTTGAAGGGCGGGGACCCGTTCGTGTTCGGCCGCGGCGCGGAGGAGCTCGACGCCTGCCGGGCCGCCGGCGTGCCCTGCGAGGTGGTGCCCGGCCTCTCGAGCGCCTTCGCCGGGCCGGCCGGGGTGGGGGTGCCGGTGACCGAACGGGGCGTGGCCCGCAGCGTCGCCGTGATCTCGGCCCACGGCGGGGACGACACCCCGCCCCTGGGGGCCGCGGCCCACGGCGCGGAGACCGTGGTCGTCCTGATGGGGCTCGAGCGCCTCGGCTCGGTGGCCGCCGAGCTGATGGCGGCGGGCCGGCCGGCGAGCACCCCGGCGGCGCTCGTTTCCCACGCCAGCTGGCCCACCGAAGCCGTACGCCGCACCACCCTCGGCCAGCTCGAGGCCGCCGGCCGCGGCCTGGACTCACCGGCCCTGGTGGTCGTCGGCCCGACCGCCGCCCGCGCCCGGCCCCACGCGTCTCGAGGTCCGTTGGACGGCCGCACCATCGCGCTGACCCGTCCCGAGGGTGCCGCCCGGCGCACGGCTGCGCTCCTCGCCGCCCGCGGCGCGCGGGTGGTGGCGGGCCCGCTGATCGAAATCGAGCTTCATGCCGAGGCGGTACTCGGCGCGGCCGTCACCGAACGGCTGCCTCTGGCCCGGTACCCCTGGCTGGTGTTCACCTCGAAACACGGCGTCCTTGGCTTCTGGCGCGGGCTGCGGGCCGCCGGGCGTGACGCCCGGGCCTTCGCTGGCGCCCGGGTCGCGGTGGTGGGGCCGGCCACGGCGGCGGCGCTCGAAGAGCTCGGCGTGGTTCCGGACCTCGTCGCCCGCCCTCACCGGGCCGAAGCCCTGGTGGAGGCCCTCGCTCGGGAGCTGCTGCCCGGCCACCGGGTGCTCTTCCCCGCCGGCAGCCGGGCTCGCCGGGAGACGGTGGACGGCCTGGCCGCTCACGGCATCGCGGTCGAAGAGATCCAGGTCTACGAAACCCACTCGCGCGCTCCCGCGCCCGCGTTTCGGGCCGCCCTCGACCGCGGGGTCGACGCCGTCGTCTTCACCAGCCCGTCGGCGGTGGCCTCCTACGTCGAGCACGACCTGCCCCGGGGCGGCGCGGGTCTCGTCCTATGCCTGGGGCCGACGACGGCGGACGAGGCACTCCGGCTCGGCTTCGCGGAACCCCGGGTGGCCGCGGAGCACAGCGAAACCGGCTTGATCGACACCCTGACCGCGGCCCTGGCCGAGCGCGACGCCGAGGAGAGTGCCGCGTGAACGGGCTCGCGGTGCCCGCGTCCCCAGGGCGCATCCGGTCCCTGCCCGGCCTGCGCCGGCTGACTCGTGAAGCCACCCTCGACCCCGGCCGGTTGATCCTGCCGCTGTTCGTGACCGACGACCCCTCCGCCGTCGGGCCGATCGCCTCCCTGCCAGGAGTGCGACGCCACGCCCCTGAGGAGCTCGGCGAAGTGGTCGGGCGGGCGGCGGCCCTGGGGGTGCCGGCCCTGTTGCTCTTCGGCGTGCCGCGCTCCCGCGGTGAATCGGGCGCCCATGCCGCCGACCCCGCCGGGCCGGTCGCCCGAGGTATCGCCGAGATCCGGTCCGCGGTGCCCGATCTGGTGGTGATGACCGATGTCTGCCTGTGCGCCTACAGGTCGGACGGCCACTGCGGCCCCCGCGGCCGCCACGGGCTGGCGACGGGCGAGACTCACGAGCTCCTCGCCGCCATGGCCGTGGCCCACGCCGCCGCGGGTGCCGACACCGTGGCCCCGAGCGCCATGATCGACGGCCAGGTGGCGGCGCTCCGCCGTGCCCTCGACGACGCGGGATTCGCGGACCGCTCGATCCTCGCCTACAGCGCCAAGTACGCCTCGGCGTTCTACGGCCCCTTCCGAGAGGCTGCCCGCTCGGCACCCTCGACCGGCGACCGCCGGGGCCACCAGATGGACCCGGCCAACGGCCGCGAAGCCCTCGCCGAGGTCGCCCTCGATCTCGCCGAGGGCGCGGACCTGGTGATGGTCAAACCCGCCGGGCCGTGCCTCGACGTCGTCGCCCGCGTGCGCGACGCATATCCGGCCGCCCCCCTCGTGGCCTACCAGGTGAGCGGCGAGCTGGCGATGATCGAGGCCGCCGCCGAGCGCGGCTGGGTGGACCGCCGGGCGGTGCTCCTCGAATCGCTGACGGCCCTCCGCCGCGCTGGGGCCGACGCCGTCATCACCTACGCCGCCCTCGAGGTCGCCGGATGGTTGCGGGAGGAGTCGCCGTGAGCGCTGAGCGGTTCGATCGAGCCCGCGCCGTGCTGGTCGGCGGTGTCTCGTCGCCCGCGCGCTCGTTCCGCTCGGTGGGCGGCACGCCGCGGTTCGCCGCCCACGGCGAGGGCGCCTGGTTGATCGACCCCGAGGGCCGGCCGCTGCTGGACTTCGTGGGCGGCTGGGGAGCAGCCATCGCCGGTCACGCCCACCCTCGGGTGGTCGAGCGGGTGCGCGAGGCCGCCCTCGGGGGCCTCGGATTCGGCGTGCCCACCGAGATCGAGGTCGAGCTGGCCGAGGAGATCCGGCGCCGCATGCCCGCCCTCGAACGGGTCCGCTTCACCTGCTCGGGCACCGAGGCGGTGATGGGCGCCCTGCGCCTGGCCCGGGCCGCCACCGGCCGAGAGCTCGTGATCACCTTCGCGGGGGGCTACCACGGTCACGCCGACGCGGTGCTCGGCGGAGAATCCCCCGGCGTGCCGCGAGCCACCGCTCGAGCGACCCTGGCGGCCCGGTACAACGATCTCGACTCTGTCGACCGGCGCTTCGACGAACATCCGGGAGCGGTCGCGGCGGTGCTGGTGGAGCCCGTCGCCGCCAACATGGGCGTGGTGCCACCCGCTTCGGGATTCCTCTCGGGTCTGCGCGAGATCACCCGTCGCCACGGGGCTTTGCTGATCTTCGACGAGGTCGTGACCGCCTTCCGCATCGCCCGCGGCGGCGCCCAGGAGCGGTACGGCGTCCTTCCGGACCTGACCGTTCTCGGCAAGATCGTGGGCGGCGGCCTGCCCTGCGGCGCCTTCGGCGGGCCGGCGGGGCTCCTCGAACAGCTCGCCCCCGTGGGTCCGGTCTTCCACGCCGGCACCGGCGCCGGCAACCCGATCGCCATGACGGCGGGCCTGACCACCCTCGAGCTCCTCGACGACGGCGCCTATGCCCACCTCGAAGCCACGGGGGAACGGCTCGAAGCCGGCCTCCGCGCCGCCCTCGCCGACTTCGGTCAGACTGCCGCCATCCAACGCGTGGGCTCGATGCTCACCGTTTTTACAGGTCTCGACTCCGTGCCAGGTCTCGACTCCGTGCCCGACTGGGACGCCGCCCGAAGGGTCGACCGCGACGCCTTCGCCCGGCTGTTCCACCAGCTCCTCGACCGCGGCGTCCACCTGCCTCCGAGCCCCCACGAGGCCTGGTTCCTGGGCTTGGGCCACGGGGACGAGGAGATCGACTTCGCCCTCGCGGCCCTGGGCGAGGTCCTCACCGAGCGCTAGGGGCCGACGCCATGGGTCCATGGCCGAAGCGGCGGAGCCGAGGCCAGTAGGCGGCCAAGGGGCCTCGGGGCTCGCGACACAGGTAGACCGGCAGATCCCGGTCTCCCGGCCGCGCGAGCGGCGCCGCGATGTGCGCGCCCTCGAGGCACGATCGGTAGTGGCCCTCGAGGAGCTCCCGGGGCAGCCCGTAGGCGATCAGAACCTCGCCGCGCCCGGTTTCGGGACCCCACAGGTAGTAGGTCAAATGTCCGGTCACGGCGCGGGGCACGGGCGAGGCTCGCAGCACGTTCAGCGCTGCCGCTTGCGAGTAACTGCCGACCAGCAGGCCAACGCGCTCGCGGTCGTCCTCCGGCAGGGACCGATACAGCTGGTCGACCGTGGCAGTGTGTTCGTCCCAACCCAGCATTCCGTGGAGGTCATGGGTGAGCGCCATCGGGGGCACTGCCCAACCGAGGACGGCCCCGATCACGCCGTCCATCGTCTGGATCGGCAGCACGGGCAGGGTGAGGAAGCCGAGCGCCACGCCGGTCAGCGCCAGAGAGGCGACGAACGCGCGGAGCCTCGCCTGGCGGGTCGCTAGGGCGCGCTCGAGGGCGAGCCCACCCGCCGCGAGGAGCGCGGGGTAGGCACTGGCGAGGTAGTAGGGCTTGCCGCCCAGTACCAGGAAGAAACCGAACATCCCGAGAAACTGGAGCGCGAACGGCCGCACGCCGCGTCCGGCGGGGGTGAAGGCGAATCCGAGCCCGGCCAGCCAGACGGGCACCGCGAGCGGATGGAAGTAGAGCAGCTGACCCGCGACGAACAGCCCACGGCCTTGAAGCTCGAGCACGTCGTGGCGCAGCTGACCCATGAATTCGAGCGTCGCGAAGCCGTTGTCCATCTGCCAGAGGAGGTTCGGGACGAAGAAGGCGAGCGCGACGGCACCCCCGAGCCAGGGCCAGCGGGAGGCCAGCACGCGGCGGCTCGGCGCACCCAGGAGGCCCGCGAACAAGGCGGCTCCCCAGACGAGCGAGCTGTGCTTGGCGAGGATCGCGAGCCCCAGGGCGCCACCGGCGAGCAGCCAGGTCCAGCGTTCGCCGCGCTGAATGGCTCGGGCCACGAAGTACACCGTGACGGTGCTCAGGAAGACTTCGAAGACCGGAATGTTCAGCATCGCCGCCACCCGGAGGTGAGCGGGCGCGACCAGCAGGCAGAGCAGCGCGAGCGCCTGCGCCCAGGCGCCTCCTCCCCACAGGCGGACCAGAAGCGCGGTCACTGCCATCGTGCCCACCCCGGCCGCGATGGCGGGCAGGCGGAGCGCGATCAAGCCACCCCCGAGCTCCTCGGCGAGCCGCGCGATCCACGGGATCAGCGGCGGATGGTCCACGTAGCCGAACGCGAGGTGACGGCCGCACTCGAGAAAGTAGAGCTCGTCACCGTGGTACCCGTAGCGGCCGACGAGCACCAGATGCACCAGCGCCTTGACGACACACAGGCCCACCACCACGGCGATCGCCGCGCGATCCCAGCGCGGAGGCGGCATCTACCGCCGCGCCGCCGTGACCAGGATCTCCACCCTCGCTCCCCGCGGCAGCGCCGCCACGGCGTAGGCGGCCCGGGCCGGCGGGTCCCTCGGGAAGAAGGTCACGTAGACCGGATTGAGCTTTTCCCACTCGCCGATGTCGGCCAGGAGCACCTGGACTTGAACGGCGTCGGCCAAGGTGAGGCCGGCGGCTTCGAGGATCGCCTTCACGTTCTCGAGGGCTTGACGGGTCTCGGCCTCGATGCCGCCGGCCACGAGCTGGCGAGTGGCGGGGTCGATTCCGAGTTGGCCCGCAACCCACACGGTGTCGCCCACCTGGACGGCCTGGGAGTAAGCCGCGAGAGCAGCCGGGGCGCGCTCGGTGGCGATCACCCGGCGACCGGCGGGAGTGGCCGGGCGGGAGCAGACACATCCGGTCGAGCCGAGGACGAGCAGGGCGACGGCGGCGTGGCGCATGGGCAGTCCTTTCGCGGGAAAGGTGGGATGTTATCCTGCCCTCGCCATGGACACCCCCAAGGACAAAGCTGCCGGCATGAAGTCGGCCTACGAGCTGGCCCTCGAGCGGCTCGAGCGCCAGGGCATCGAGCGGCCCCGCGAGGGCGGGCTCTCCGACGCCAAGAAGGTCGAAATCGCCGAGCTGCGGCGCCGTGCCGAGGCCAAGATCGCCGAGCTCGAAATCCTCCACCGCGACCGCCTCGCCAAGATCGGCGATCCGGCCGGCCGCGAGAACGAAGAACGCGAGTACCTCGCCGAGCGCCAGCGCCTCGAAGGGGACCGCGACCGCAAGATCGCCGCGGCTCGCGAAGACTGAAGTCCCCCTACCCGAACGTCCCGCGCGGACCGCACAGATACACCACGTCGCCCGCGGCGAAGCGGAAGTCCGCCGGCGGGGACAACTCGAGGGTGCCTTGGCGCTCGACGGCGATCAGGGTGGCGCCAAGTCGGGCGGGCGGGTTCGCTTCGGCCACGCTCCGGCCGACCAGGTCGTAGGTTTCCGCGGTCGCCTTGCTCAGTCGCAGCTGGGCATCGACATCGACCGCCTCGGCGCCGAGGAGCCTTCGGGCCAGGAGCTGGCCCGCCACCTGGCTGATCGACAGCGCGAAATCGGCCCCCGCGCGATGCAACCGTTCGACGTTCTCGGGCCGATTGACCCGCGCGATCACCGGCACATCCGGCGCCGCCTCCTTCACGATCACGGTGGCGAAGAGCGAGGCGCTGTCCGAGTCGAGGGCGAAGATGACCGCCTGGGCGTCGACCACGCCCAATTCGTCGACTACCGACGGGTCGAAGATGTCGCCCACTTGATCGACTCCGGGATGGGCGTGCTTGTCGATGATCCACACCGTCTCCCCGGCGTCCCGCAACAGCTCGACGACCTTCTTGCCGACCTCGCCATAGCCGGCGACCAGGAACGGTCCGCCGCGCCGCGCCGGTCCGCGCCGGCCGCAACGGGCGCTGAAGTGGTCGAGAGCTTCTTCCGGACCGACCGCGATGAGGATGTTGCCGGCGCGGATCACGGCGCGGGGATCGAAGGGCGCGTCGAGGGCGCCGCCGCGCCACTGTCCGACCACCACCACCCCCAGGTCTCCGAGATCCGAGAGGGTCTGGCCGGCCAGCTCGCTGCGCGGTTGAACCCGGACCTCGCGGACTGCCAGGGCGCCGAGCTCGTGGAGCCCCGAGACCCGCGGGCTGATCCGCGCGCTGGCGCGGGCGGCCAGGGCCGCGCCGAGCACGTGGCGGGGCGTGTAGACGGCGGTGGCGCCGGCCAGCGCCAGAGGGCGGCGGTGCAGCGGCTCCTCGGCGATGGCGTAGATGTCGCCGGTGAACCCCGCCTGGCGGGCCGCGAGGCTGACCGCCGCGTTCTCTTCATCGGTCGAGTTGGCCACGAGGGCCCGAGCCCGCTCGAGGCCGACGTGGGCCAGGACGCCGTCGTCGAGCCCGGACTGGACCACCCGCCGTCCCGCCTCGAACAACCGCCGCGCCGTGGCTTCCACCGGCTCGATCACGACCGCGGGGACGCCGGCCTTCTCCACTTCGTCGATCAGGGTCACCACCGCCGGACCGTAGCCGTAGATCAGCAGGTGCCCGCTGACCTTGGGCGGCACCGAACGCGGCAGCCGCAGCTCGAAACGGGCCTCGAGAAAGGGGATCAGGACCACCGGCAGGACCAGCACCACCAGGAACACGCCGCCGAACTGCACCAGCGCCACGAACAACGCCATGATCGGGTGCCGCCAGCGCGAGTCGGCACCGTAGCCGGTGGTGGTCAAGGTCTCGGAGGCCCACTCGAAGCTGTCGAGGAAGCTCCGAGGCTCGCCCTCGACCCACCGCATTCCGCCCCAGTAGAGCACCGCCACCAACAGGAGCGCCGCCGGTATGGCGGCCAGGAAGATCAGGGCATAACGGTAGGGGCGCATGGTCAATAGGGCATCTGGTCTTCTTCCATGCCGAAGAAGTGGCCGAGCTCGTGGATGACCGTGTCGCGAATCTCCCGGATCGCCTCGCGGCGGTTGCGGGCGTAGCGGCCGATCGGCCCGGCGAAGATCTTGATCCGATCGGGAAAGCCGTCCCACGCCGCCCCGCGCTCGGTCAGGGGCACTCCATCGTAAAGCCCGAACAACTCGTCGTCCTCGTCGCGGGCCATTCCGACGCTCTCGAGATCTTCGTCCGAGGGCTCGTCCTCGACGATCACGGCGACGTTCTCGAGCAAGGAAGCGAACTCTTCGGGCAGCTCCTCGAGGGCGCGGACGACCAGCTCTTCCATCTCGATCGGGGAAATGCGCATCACTCGCCCCGCAGCTCTTCGATCTTGCGGCGATCGCGTTTGGTCGGCCGGCCCGTACCTCGGTCGCGCAGCTCGGGAGGGCGCTTGAGCAGGCGCTCGAGGGGGGTCAGCTCGGGTCGCGGAGGCGTCAGGTCCTCGAACAGCCGCGGCGCTTCGGTCTTCGGCAGCGGCTTGTCGTGGAGCTCGCGGACGACCAGAATGCGCTCCCAGTCGCCCTTGCCGACCTCCACGCGATCGCCCACCACCAGGGAGCGGTGGGGTTTGGCCGCCTGGCCGTTGACTTTCACCCGGCCAAGGTCGCAGGCGTGGGTGGCCTGGGTCCGGGACTTGAACACCCGCGCCACCTGCAGCCACTTGTCGAGCCGCACGCCGTCCATCGTCACCCTCTAGACCCGACGCAGCAGGCCGAGCACGGCGGTGACGACGAATCCGGCCGCGGCGACCCAAGCCCCCACGCGCGCCACCGGTGCCCAGTTCACGTCCATCCGATACCCGGCCCAGGCCAGGGCCGCGGCCACCACTACCAGCCCGATCGTGAGCATCTTCATACCGAATCTCCTGCCAGCGGTCCGTGGCAAGTGTATCCGCTGGCCGGATCAGGCCTTCTTCACGAACTCGGATTTCAGCTGCATCGCGCCGAAGCCGTCGATCCTGCAGTCGATGTCGTGATCGCCGAGGGTGAGGCGGATGTTCTTGACCTTGGTGCCGACCTTGACGGCCGAGGACGAGCCCTTGACCTTGAGATCCTTGATGACAGTCACCGAGTCTCCGTCTTGCAGCGTGTTGCCGAAGGCGTCTTTCCAAACGCGCTTCTCCTCGCTGGCCGCGACCGCGATGGGGCTCCATTCATGCCCACATTCCGGGCAGACGAGCTGATCGCCGAGCTCATAGGTGTACGCAGAGTTGCAGTGGGGGCAAGCCGGCAGGCCGCTCATCGAGACTCCCTTGGGGGTGGTGGTTGTCGTGGCGCCGCAGGCGATGGCCCCCGGCCGCGCCGAGTATAGCGACTCTGCCGGCGGGACTCAGGGCGTCGTCGTGGACCAGGCCGTGGTGCCGCCCGACTCGAAGCCGTCGTAGAACACTCCGCCGCAGCTCGGCGTGACCCCGCAACGCTCGAACGCTCCGAGGTCGAAGGGTGCATCGGGAAAACGCGCCTCGCTGGTCTGGTGCGGGGTGTACTGTCGCGGCAGGCCATAGAGGCCGGCCACGCCCGGGGCGAGCCCTGTGCCGGCGTCCTCGGCGGGGCTTCCGGCGATCAGGCGAAAGTCCTGGGCGGTCTCGTCCACGAACCCGGGGGCCGCGCTCGACACCGTGGTGCCGTCGTCTTGGATGACCCCAGAGAGCCCGCCGTGGCTCGCCACCCAGCCAGACCTCATCCAGTTGTGGGAGAGGTCGACCACGCCGTCGGCATCGACGAGCGCCAGCCGGTCGCCGGTGGCGGTGACGTAGAGCAGGTTGTTGCGCACGTCGGCGCGCTCGTCGTCGGTGGACAGCCGCAGGAGGGTGGTATTGCCCGCCCGACGCGAGACGAGGGTGTTGTTGTAGAAGTGCAGGAGGCCCTTGCGGTAGATGGACGTGACGCCGCTGTCGCCACCGTAGTGGACGATCTGGCTGTTGCCGGCACCATCAGGCTCGATCAGGACGTTGCCGTAGACGTGGGTCACGGAATAGCGCGGGTCGTCCACGATCACCTGGCTATCCTCGGCGTCGACGAGGTCGAGTTGCCGGTTGCCGCCCTCGATCCAGTTCCAGCGCACCACGAGGCCCGCCGAGCGGTCCTTCAGGTTGTTGCCGCCGGCGCCCGCGCGCAGGGGGCCGAAGCGATTGCCCTGATAGACGATGCCGCGTGCGGCGGTGTAGGTGTTGTGCTCGAAGCCGCTGCCGACGATCCCGTTGTCCAGAATGTAGTTGTTCTCGATCAGGATGTCCTGGGTGTCACCGTCGAAGGCGGCCACGAACAGGCCGTTGCCCGAATCCCGAATCGTGCAGCCGCGGATCACCAGGTGCTCGGCCTTCTCGACGTAGATCGAGGCAGCGTTGGTCGAGTAGGTGCGGACGACCCCGCCGTCGTCCGTGAAGGTGTAGGGCGGCCGCGCGGACCGCAGCTCGAGGCCCTCGACGACCAGGTAGGCCGGCAGGTCGTCCTCCGGCACGTTCGAACCGCCGATCTTGAGGACGGCGCGGTCCTCGTTCCAGAAGTCGAGAGGATCGGGCGTGGTGGCGTTCTCGCCGCTGATCACCGGCAGCTCCCCGTTCGGCCCCGGCACCCCCGTGATCACGATCGGCTGGGCCGCCGTCCCGCGCCGGTCGAGCACCCACTTTTCGCGGTAGGGCTCGGCCCGCCAGTGGATGCGCACCACGTCCCCGGGCGCGAGCGTGGCCCACGGCACCTGCCCGATCGCCGCCAGCGGCTGCCCGGGACCGACGTCGTAGGTGGCGGCTGTGAGGGGAAACGAGAGAAGCAGAGGAAGCAGGCCGACGATGACGCGACGCATAGCGAAGAGTCTATGGCAAAGGCCCACGGGGGTGGCAGCTTCCTTTTCAGCTCTTAGGACTTGACTATAGTCAGTGACCATGATTAGCATCGCTCATGCACGCAGCCCCCATACCGCTCTTCAACCTCGAGGAAGTCGCAGTTTCCGACTTCAAGGCTCGTTGCTTGGCAATCCTGGAACGGGTACGGTCCACGGGCCGGCCGGTTCTGGTGACCAAGAGAGGCGAGCCGCTCGCCCAGATCCTGCCGCCGCCGAAACCCATGCCGCCCAATTCGCCCTACGGGTGCATGGCCGAAACCGCCTTCGAGGTGGCTGAAATCGTCGAGCCTTACGGCGACGAGGACTGGGAAGTCCTCCGGTGAGCAGGCGACTGCTGCTCGACACCCATACCTGGTTCTGGTTCCTGGTCAGTTCCGACCGGCTGCGACCGGAAGCGCGCCGGGCGATCGAGCAGTGTCTCGGTGGTCCGTGGCTGTCGCCGATTTCCGTTTGGGAATTGGGAGTGTTGATCGACAAAGGGAGAGTGGAAATCCACGGCGACTACCGCCAGTGGGTCGAACGCGCTGTCCGTGCCTTCCCCGTCAACGAGGCTCCGCTGACCACCGAGGTCGCGCTGAGAACGGTCGAGGCTGCCCTGGCTCACCGGGACCCGGCGGACCGAATTCTCGCCGCCACCGCGCTGACCTACGACCTGACTCTCGTGACGGCAGATCAGCGGCTGCTGGCCGCCGACTGGCTTCCGACCCTGGCAGCGAGTTGAGCGGGCGGCGACTCAACCCCGCTCGGCCAGCGGCAGGAACGCCCGCTCCGTCGCACCGGTGTAAATCTGGCGCGGACGGTTGATGCGGCTCTGCTTGTCGTCGCGCATTTCCTTCCAGTGGCCGATCCAGCCGGGCAGGCGCCCGAGAGCGAACATCACGGTGAACATCTCGGTCGGGATGCCCATGGCGCGGTAGAGGATGCCGCTGTAGAAGTCGACGTTCGGGTAGAGCTTGCGATCGACGAAGTAGGGATCCGAGAGGGCCACGCGCTCGAGGTGCTTGGCGATCTCGAGGAGCGGATCGTTGACGCCGATGTCGGCCAGCAGGTCGTCCGCGGCTTCCTTGAGGATGCGGGCGCGCGGGTCGAAGTTTTTGTAGACGCGGTGGCCGAAGCCCATCAGACGGAAGCCCGAGTCCTTGTCCTTGGCCATGGCGACGAACTTCTCGTGGTCGCCGCCCGCGGCCTGAATGCGCTCGAGCATCTCGATGACCTTCTGATTGGCACCGCCGTGGAGCGGCCCCCACAACCCGCAAATCCCTGCCGCGATGGATGCGAACAGGTTCGCCTGGGACGAGCCCACCATGCGCACGGTGGAAGTCGAGCAGTTCTGCTCGTGGTCGGCGTGGAGGATCAGCAGCAGGTTGAGCGCCCGCTCGAAGATCGGCGAGACCCGGTAGGGCTCGGCCGGCACCGCGAACATCATGTGCAGGAAGTTGGCGCAGTAGGAAAGATCGTTGCGCGGGTAGATGAACGGCTGGCCGATGTTCTTCTTGTAGGAGAAGGCCGCGATCGTCGGGGTCTTGGCCAGGAGACGGATGATCTCGAGATCCACCGACTGCGACGCCAGCTCCGGATAGTAGGCCGACAGCGACATGACCATCGACGACAACATCGCCATGGGGTGGGCGGTCGGCGGGTAGCCCTCGAAGAACTTCTTCATGTCTTCGTGGAGCAGGGTGTGGATGGTCAGATCGTGATTGAACTGCTGGAGCTCGGCCTGAGAGGGCAGGTGCCCGTAGATCAGCAGGTAACAGACCTCGGGGAACGTGGCGTGCTGGGCCACCTGGTCGATCGGATAACCGCGGTAGCGCAGGATCCCCTTTTCGCCGTCGATGAAGGTGATCTCGCTGGTGCAGGAACCGGTGTTGCCGTAGCCAGGATCGAGCGTGATGGCCCCGGTGTCCTTGCGAAGGGAGCTGATGTCGACGCCCAGCTCGCCTTCCGTCCCTGCCACGACGGGGAGCTCGAACTCCTTGCCGTCAAGAATCAATCGTGCATTGCTCATGATGCCCCGCTCTCCAGGAACAGGCTGGTTTTTTGCGACGTCTGGCGGCACGGGGCACGCCTCTGAGGAGGGATTCGGCAACCGGTTACAGTCCGAGCCGCGGAACCGACCGGATTCTATCGTCAGCGCGAAGGGCCGCGCAAGAAATCCCGCCGCACCGCGTCAGACGCTTTCGTCACAGCGCGGCGACCCCTCCGCGGGGTGCCCCAGGGGCTGGTAAGATCAGCCGGCGTTCTCGCGCCGGAGGCGGGTCGGGATGGGTCACGGAAATACCGTTCAAGTCGTACTCGTCGCCGAGGGCCGGCCGACGCGAATTCTCGCCGAGCGGCCCCTCGGCGAGAGCGGCCGGGCGGTCGTCACCATCCAAGAAGGCACCGCCCCCACCGAGCTGCTCTCGGGCCAGTTTTCCGACGCCATCCGATTCGACCTGAGACTCGCCGACGGAGCCGGTTCCGCCGTCCTCGTCCGGCGCAGCGGCACGCCCGAGATCGAAGAGGTGGTCGTCACCGAGCGCCCCCTCGTGCCCGAGGACGAAACCTACCTCTACCTGACCCGCCCCCTCGACCGCACCGAGCTCCAGCGCCTGCTCCGCCAGCCCGCGCCGGCCACCGAGGCGCCGGAAGAGCTTCCCCGATGGACGCGGGACCCGGACGCGCCTATTTTCGGCCCCAGCCCCGCCAACCGGGATCTGTGGCGAACGGTGGCACGGGTGGCGGATTCGTCGGCGTCGGTGCTGATTCGGGGCGAAACCGGCTCCGGCAAGACTCTCGTGGCCCGGGCACTGCACCGCGCCAGCTCGCGCGGCGAGCACGCCTTCGTGGTCATCAACTGCAGCGCCTTTCAGGACCAGTTGCTCGAGAGCGAGCTGTTCGGCCACGAGAAAGGCGCCTTCACCGGCGCCGCTACCCGGAAGCCCGGCCTGTTCGAGGTGGCCGATGGCGGCACCCTGTTCCTCGACGAGGTCGCCGAGATGAGCCCGGCCATGCAGGCCAAGCTCCTGCAGGTGCTCGACAGCGGCGAGTTCCGGCGGGTCGGCGGCACCCGGCTGAACCGCGCCGACGCACGCATCGTGGCGGCCACCAACAAAGACCTCGACGCCGAGGCCGAGGCCGGCCGGTTCCGGCGCGACCTGCTCTTCCGGCTAAACGTGGTAACTCTCTCGGTGCCGCCACTACGCCAACGGTTGGAAGACATTCCTCCTCTGATCGATGGCTTCCTGCAGCGCTTCCGGCGCCGCGACGAGCGCGCCAAGCAGATTTCCCCGCGCGCCCTCGAGGCCCTCATGCGTTACCCCTGGCCGGGCAACGTGCGGGAGCTCGCCAACACCGTCGAGGGCCTGACGCTGCTCGCTCCCGGCGCCACGATCCGGCTCGAAGACCTGCCCCCGGGCCTTCGCCACGAGCCCGAGACTCGGACCGAGCCCAGCTCTGCTGCGGCCGCGTCGAGCGAGACCGGCGAGCCCCCTTCCCTGCGCGAGGTCGAGCGGCTCGCCATCGCCCGCGCCCTCGAGTTCACCGAGGGCAAGAAGGCCCCGGCGGCGCGCCTGCTGGGCATCGACATCAAGACGCTGACGAGCAAGGTCCGCTCCTACGGCATCGAAGGCTGACCGGGAGAGTCCACCGCCTGGGAGAAATTCCCAGGCCCCGACGGACTCCCGGTGACCTGTCTCATCCTCAACATTTTCAAAGGTTTAATGGACGGGACAGTGCTGGCACCGGCCTTGCTCCAGGGCCTCCCCACGATGGCCCCCCTACCCACGCTCGCCGCCTGCCCACAATGCACCCCGTTCCGCCGGGATCGCGACGCCTGGCTGGCCGCCGTGCGGGATTGCCCGCGCTGCTCGGCGCTCCTCGAGGCCTACGAGGCCGAAGCCTGGACGGCGAGCGACGAGGAGGAAGGGGAACGGCTCGAGCAGCTCGAGCACTTCGACCCGGCGCTGCTTCCGGAACTGGACGAGGCGCCACGGCTCGCCGGCGAGCTTCTGGTCGGCGACCTCGCGGAGCAATGGAGCCAGGCCGAGCGCACCCCGCGGTTCCAGCACTGGGGCCTGGTCCAGTGGCTGCTCGGCGAGAGCGAGCGGCTGCGCAACCGGCGCCCGCGCATCTCCCACGCTCGCGCCGAGTTGGCGGCCGCCCTCGCCGAGATCCTCGATCCGGAGCGCTACCACCCGGCCTGGGTCGCCGACTTGAACGCCAAGGCCCTGGCCTTCCTGGCTCGCGCCGAGCGTCGGCTGGGCCGCTTTCGCGAGGCCGAGCGGTTGAGCATCCGGGCCGGGGTGTGGGCCGTGCGGGGCACCAACGGCGGTCGTGCCCGGCGCTTTCTCGGGGACCCGCCGGCCACCCACCGGCTCGAGCGGGTGGCCGGCCCGGCCCTTCCCGAAGGCGCCGGCGCCCGGGAGCGGGGAGGTGAGCGGGATAAGATGCCGCCATGTCCACCGCCCTCCTCGAGCCGGCCGCGGCGCGTGCCGGAAGCCTGATCTGCCGCCACGATTGGACCGCCGTAGAGCTTCGCGAAATCCACGACCAGCCGTTTCCGGATCTGCTCTTCACCGCCCAGGGCATCCACCGTCACCACCACGATCCACGCCGGGTCCAGCGCTGCACACTCCTGTCGATCAAGACCGGCGGTTGCCCCGAGGACTGCGGCTATTGCCCCCAGAGCGCCCACCACGGAACCGACCTCGAGCGCGCGAAGCTGCTCACCGTCGACGAGGTGCTGGTGGCCGCCCGCGAGGCCCGCGACCAGGGCTCGACCCGCTTTTGCATGGGGGCGGCGTGGCGCGATGTGCGCGACGGCGCCGAGTTCGACCGGGTCCTCGCCATGGTCCGCGGCGTCCGCGGGCTGGGGCTCGAGGCCTGCGCCACGCTCGGCATGCTGACCCCGGCCCAGGCCGACCGGCTGGCCGAGGCGGGACTCACGGCCTACAACCACAATCTCGACACCGGGCCCGACTTCTACGGCAACGTGATCTCGACCCGGGTCTACGACGATCGGCTGCGGACTCTGCGGGCGGTGCGGGGCGCCGGCCTGACGATGTGCTGCGGCGGCATCCTCGGTATGGGCGAGTCGATCGACGACCGCATGGCGCTCCTCGCCGTGCTCGCCTCCTTCGACCCCCACCCCGAGAGCGTTCCGATCAACGCCCTGGTGCGGGTGCCCGGCACGCCCCTGGCCGACCGGCCGCCGGTGGACCCGATCGAGCTGGTGCGGATGGTGGCGACCGCGCGGATCGTGCTGCCGCGCTCGCGCGTGCGTCTGTCCGCCGGGCGGACCGAGATGTCTGCCGAGCTTCAGGCCCTGGCGTTTCTGGCCGGTGCCAACTCGATCTTCGCCGGGGACAAGCTGCTGACGACCCCGAATCCGGGGCCTTCGGCGGACGACTCGCTCTTCGTTCGCCTGGGGCTCGAGACCGAGCCGGCCTCCGAGTCGGCGCGGTGACGGCGAGTCTCGAAACCGAGCTCGGCGCGCGCCTGGCCGAGCTCGACGGCGCCGGATTGCGCCGCCTCCTCGAGCTGCCCGCGGGCCTCGATTTCGCCTCGAACGACTACCTCGGCCTCACCCATCACCCGGAATTCGCTCCCCGACTCGCTCGGCGCCTGGCGGACGCCCCGGCTGGCGAAGCCTGGCTCGCCCCGGCTTCGCGGCTCCTGCGCGGCACGACGGCGCGGCATCTCGCGTTCGAGCGGCGTTTCGCCGAGTGGAAGGGCGCGGCCGCGGCGCTCCTTCTGCCGAGCGGCTACCAGGCGAACCTGGCGCTCCTTTCCGCGCTGGTGACCCCGGCGGACCGGGTGCTGTCGGACGAGCTCAACCACGCGAGCCTGATCGACGGCATTCGCCTCGCCCGCCCCGCGGTACGCGAGGTCTTCCCCCACCGCAACGTCGACGCCGTGGCGCGGGCCTTGGCCACGCCGCACCCGGGCGGCCGGACCTTTCTCGTGACCGAAAGTCTGTTCAGCATGGACGGTGACGCGGCGCCCCTCGACCGCTACGCCGAGCTGGTCGTCGCGGCGGGCGCCGAGCTGATCGTCGACGAGGCCCACGGCACCGGGCTCTACGGCGCGCGCGGCTCGGGCCTGGTCGAAGAGCTCGGAGTCGCCGAGGCCGTCACCGCCACGGTATCGACTTTCAGCAAGAGCCTCGGGCTGTCCGGCGGCGCCATCACCGGGTCAACGGTCCTGATCGACTGGCTGGTCAACCGTGCCCGTCCGTTTCTGTTCACCACCGCGGTGCCACCCGTTTCGGTGGCGGCCCTCGAGACGGCGCTGGAGCTGGTCCTCGCCGAGCCCTGGCGCCGCTGGCACACTCTCGAGCTGGCCGCGCGCCTGCGCGCCGGCCTGGCCGCGGCGGGGGCGGTGGTAGGCGGCGAGCGCAGCCCCATCGTGCCCCTCTTCGTGGGGGGCAACGAGGCCGCCCTGGCGCTTTCCGCGGCCCTGCGGGCGCGGGGCTTCGACGCCCGAGCGGTGCGCCCGCCGACCGTGCCCGAGGGCACCGCGCGGCTGCGTCTGTCGGTCCACGCCCATCACAGCGAGGCGGACATCGACGCCCTGGTGGCGGCCTACACCGCGGAGGCTCGGCCGTGAGCCTGTTCGTGGTGGGCACCGGCACCGCGGTGGGCAAGACGGTGGTGTCGGCCCTGCTCCTGGCCCGTTACGGGCGCGACGGGCGCCTCGGCTACTGGAAGCCCGTGGCCACGGGAAGCGCCGAGGAGCGCGACACGGCGACGGTGGCGCGGCTCTCCGGCGTACCGGCAGCCGCGATCCTGCCCGAGCGCTACGGCTTCGAGCCGCCCGTCTCGCCCCACCTGGCGGCCCGACTCGCGGGCGTCGCGATCGAGACCTCGGAGATCTCCCAGGTCTTCGCCCGCCACCGGGCCGCCTGGGCCGGTCCGGAGCGGGGACTGGTGGTGGAAGGGGTGGGCGGAGTCCTGGTGCCGTTGAACGACTCGGAGCTCCTGATCGACCTCATCGACGATCTCGCTCTGCCCTGCCTGGTGGTCGCCGCCGCGGGCCTGGGCACGATCAACCACACGCTCCTGACCCTCGCGGCTCTCGAGTCCCGCGGCGTGGCGCCAGTGGGAGTGGTGCTCTCGGGCGCCCCCCACGGGGAGAACCGGCGCGCCATCGAACGGTTCGGCGCCGTGCCGGTGGTGGCCGAGGTGCCCTGGCTCGAGCCCCTCGACGCCCTGTCCGTGGCCGCCGCGGCGACGCGGTTCGATCCCGACGATCGGCTGCGCGCGAGCCTGTTCGGAGGCCCCGCGTGACCGACTGGCTCGAGCTCGATCGCCGCCACGTCTGGCACCCCTACACCCAGGCCGCCGTGGCCCCGCCGCCGATCCCCGTCGAGCGCGCCCAGGGCGTCTACCTCTACACGCCGGACGGCCGGGCGATCCTCGACGGCGTTTCCTCTTGGTGGGTCAACCTCCACGGCCACAACCACCCGCGCCTGAACCGCGCGCTGGCGGAGCAGGCCGAGCGGCTCGCTCAGGTGATCTTCGCCGGCTTCACCCACGAGCCCGGGGCACGGCTGGCCGCGGAGCTGTCCCGGCGCGCGCCGGGTCGCCTGCCCTGGGTGTTCTACTCGGACGACGGCTCCACCGCCGTCGAGGTGGCCCTGAAGATCGCCCATCAGGCCTGGCGCCAGCGCGGCGAGCTCCGGCGCACGCTCTTCGTAGCCTTCGAGCACGCCTACCACGGCGACACCTTCGGGGCCATGGCGGCGGGCGGCGTGGTGGCCTTCCACCAGGCCTTCGAGGAGCTGTTCTTCCGCGTTCTGCGCGCGCGCATCCCCGGCACCCTCGGCAGCGAGGCGCCGGAGCTGGACGAGTTGCTGGCTCGCCACGACGGCGAGATCGCGGCGGTGGTGATCGAGCCCCTGGTGCAGGCCGCGGGTGGCATGCGCTTCCACTCGGCCGAGGCCCTGCGCCACGTCCGGACGGAAACCGCGCGGCGGGGCATTCCGCTCATCGCGGACGAGATCTTCACCGGCTTCGGCCGCACCGGGCGGTTCTTCGCATGCGAGCACGCGGGGGTCGAGCCCGATCTGCTGACCGTGTCGAAGGCGTTGACCGGCGGCTACCTGCCGCTCGCCGCCACCCTGGCCACGGACGAGCTCTATCGGGCGTTCCTCGCCGCGGACCGGTCCCGCGCACTGCTCCATGGCCACTCCTTCACCGGCAACGCCCTGTCGACCGCGGTGGCCCTCGAGAGCCTGGCGGTCTTCGACGACGAGCGCTGCCTGGACCGCGTCGCGCGGCTCGAGGCCCGCTTCGGCGAGCACCTGTCCCGGCTCGCGGGCCACCCGGCCGTGACCGCCGTGCGCGGCCGGGGCGCCCTGGCGGTGCTCGAGCTGGCCACGGCAGGCCCCGGCGGCTACCTGGACGATCTGGGGCCACGCCTGATGGCGGCGGCCCTCGCCCGCGGCGTGCTCCTGCGGCCCCTTGGCAACGTGCTGTACTTCTTGCCGCCCTATGCCATCACCGACGACGAGGTGGCGTGGGTCTTCGGGGTGATCGGGGAGCTGCTGGACCAGGAAGCCGGCCGATAGGCCGAAGGGCGCGGCGGTTATACTGGTCTTTTCCGCGATCCCCTTCCAAGACCGTGAGGAACGCTGCGTGATCCCGACGGCCGATGAGCGGCAGGAACTGGCCCGGAAACGACAGGGGAATCTGGCCGAGGTGCCGTTTCCGGCACTGCTCGCCGCCCTCGCGCTCGAGGAGCGGACGGTGGTGGTGGAGCTCGAGCGCCGCCAGCTGCACAAGAGCGTCACCTTCGAGTTCGGTCAGGTGGTCGACGCCCGCTCGAACCTGGCCCACGAGACCCTCGGCCGCTATCTCGTCACCGAGGGAAAGATCAAAGAAGAGGACTTCACGCCATCCCTGGCGTTGTCCGCCTCGCGCGGCGTGCCGCTGGGGGAGATCCTGGTCGAGAAGCAGCTCCTGACCCACGAGGAGCTGTTCCGTTCGCTGCAACAGAACCTGGCCAAGAAGCTCCTGGATCTGTTCACCTGGACCGACGGCGAGTACCGCCTGGTCTTCGACTCACCGGAGACCGGCTCGCCGCTCAAGGTCATCGCACCCCAGCTACTGCTCACCGGGGTCACCAAGTTCTCGCCCCAGAGCCAGGTCGACCTCGCCGTGGGTGCCCTCGTGGGCAAGCCCTTGGGCATCCACGCCGACGGCCCGGTGGCCCTCGCCGGCCTCAAGCTGACCGCGGCCCAGACGGCGGTGACCCGCGCCCTCGAGAAGGTGCGGCGGATCGACGAGCTGGCCACCGAGACCGCCCTGCCCTTTCCTGAAATCACCCGCGCGCTGTGGGCGCTCGCGCTGCTCGGCATCGCGGCCCCGGCGGACCGGCTACCGAAGCGGCCACGGCCGAAGCCCACCCCGATCGAAACGGGACGGAACCCGGTGGCGGTGCCGCCCCCCACCGAGCACGGCTCCCGGCTCGACCCCATCGAGCGCGACCTGCTGCGCAACCGCGTGGTCCAGGAGTACCTCTCCTACCGCCGCCAGGACCCGTTCGATCTGCTCGAGCTACCCGAGGAAGCCGCCCTGCCGCTGATCGAGCGGCGGTTCCTCTTCTACTGCCGGACCCACGCGCCCTGGGAATTCGAGGGGCCGGAGCTCGGCGACCTGGCGGAGAAGGCCCGCGACCTGTTCCTGGCCGGGGTGCGCGCCTACTCGCAGCTCGCCAACGCCCAGGAACGGGCGACGCTCCTGGCGCGCCGGCGAACGCTGCGCGAGGAGCGCAAGAGCCAGCCACCGTCGATGGTCATCAAGACCGACCTGCTCGACTCCGAGCTGCAGTTCAAGAAGGGGCTCCAGTTGAAGGCCGCGGGCCGGTACCCGGAGGCGCTCCTCCAGCTCGAGTTCGCCGCCGACTGCGACCCCGGCAACAGCTTGTACCGGGCCGAGCTGGCCCATTGCCGCTATCTCGCCCAGCCGGACGTCAATGCCAAGACCTCCTTGGGCGAGCTCCGGGAGGCCATCCGGATCGACGCCAACTGCGGCCTTGCCCACTATTACCTCGGTGAAATCGAGCGCCTGGAGAACCATCCGACCGCCGCCGAGGAGGCCTATCGCAAGGCCATGCGGCTGATGGCCCCCGATCGGCGGCCGATCGAGGGCCTGAAGGCCTTGAAGGTCAAGGTGGGGTGACGGACTTCTTCGCCTACTCCTGGCCCGGCGGCCGCTCCCTCGCGGCCCTGGCCGCGGCTCTCAGTACCCGCGGCCCCCTCCGCCGCCTTGGCCGGCGCACTCTCGAGCGCACCTACCTGGACACCTTCGACGGCCGGCTCTACCGCGCAGGCTGGACTCTGACGCTCTGCGAGGAGCCCGTCGGGCGCTTTCTCGAGGGCCGCGAGCCCGGTGGCGGCCTGCGGTGTCGCGCGGCGGCCAAGGCGGAGCCCAGGTTCGCGGCCGACCTGCCCGAGGGCGGCCTGGCCGAGGAGCTGGCCGACCGCATCGCGCCGCGCCGGTTGCTGTCCCAGGCGATCGTGGAGGTGCGGGCCACGCGCTTTCGCTGCCTCGATCGCCGCGACAAGACGATCGCCAGGGTGCAAGTCGAACGGCGGCGAGTTCGATTTCCCGATCGATCGGACCCGCGCCGGACGCTGGCCGCGCGGGTGACGATCGAGGCTCTCCGCGGCTTCGAGGACGCGGCGGCGGACCTGGCGGCGGCCTGCGGCGAGCTCGGGCTCGTCCCCATCGAGGCCGACGAGCTGGCGGAGGCCCTGGCGCTGGTCGATCGCCGCCCCGGTCAGGACCCGGCCCGTCTGGCCCTCGCCCTCGATTCCCGCGGCAGTGCCGGCGACGCGCTGGCGATGATCCACCAAGCGCTCCTATCGGTGGTGCGGGCCACCGAGGACGGCGTCCGCCGCGAGCTCGACCCCGAGTTTCTGCACGACTACCGGGTGGCCCTGCGCCGCACCCGCTCGACCCTGGGGCAGCTCACCGGGGTCTATGCCGAGGAGCCCACCGAGCGCTTCCGGCACGAGCTCGGCCGCCTCGCTCGGGAGACCGGCCCCCTCCGGGACCTCGACGTGTTCGCCGCGGAGCTGGCCGACGAGCGCGCCGGGGATCCGGAGCTCGCCGGTCCCCTCGAGCCGCTGGTCGAGCTGGTCCAGCGCCAGCGGCGCCGGACCGGCCGGCGGCTCACCGCGCTCCTCGACGGCTCGCGGGCCGAGCGCACCCTGGGCGAATGGCAGGACTTCCTCGCCGCACCGGACTGGGGTCCGTCCGCGGCCCTGCCGGCCCGCGCGGTGTTCGGCGAGGCGCTCCTGCGGTGCCACGGCAAGCTCCTGCGCCGCGGCTCCAAGCTCGGCGACGGCAGCCCGCCGGAGGACTTCCACCGGCTGCGCATCGACGCCAAGAAGCTGCGCTATGTGCTGGAAACGGGGGCCAGCCTCTTCGACGCCGAGGCCGTGGCGGCTCGCCTGGAACCGCTCAAGGCCCTCCAGGAGCTCCTCGGCCTGGCCCAGGACCTGGCCGTGCGCGAGGCCCGCCTGGCCGACGCGGCGACCGAGCTGGCCGCCACCGCCCCCCCGGCCACGCTACTGGCCGCGGGCCGGCTGGTCGAACGGGCTCACCACCGGCGGCTCGATCTCTACCGGGAGTTTCCCCGGATCTTCGGGGCCTTCGCCGCGCCGGCGGAACAGAAACGCTGGCCGCGCTTGTTACGAGCCTCGCGATGAAGGTCTTCGCGACCTACAACCTGAAGGGCGGCGTGGGCAAGACCGCGGCCGCGGTCAACCTGGCGTTCCTCTCGGCCCGGGACGGCTACCGAACGCTCGTGTGGGACCTCGATCCTCAGGGCGCGGCGACGTTCTACTTTCGGGTCGAGGCCAAGGTCAAGGGCGGCGGCAAGAAGCTTCTGAAAGGCGACCGAGAGCTCACCGAGGTGGTGCGCGGAACCGACTACGACAATCTCGACCTGTTGCCATCGGATTTTTCCTACCGCAATCTGGACCTGACCCTCGACGCCGCCAAGAAGCCCACCAAGCTCCTGGCGCGCCGCCTGCTCCCCCTCTCCGAGCTCTACGACCGCGTGTTCCTGGACTGCCCGCCGTCGATCTCGCTGGTCTCCGAGAGCGTCTTCGTGGCCGCCGACGTGCTCCTGGTGCCGACCATTCCGACGGTTCTGTCCCTGCGCACCCTCGACCGCCTCGCCCGTTATCTCGAGAAGACCGACAACCACCGCCTCCGGGTGCTGCCCTTCTTCTGCCTGGTGGACCGTCGGCGGGCCCTGCACCGGGAGATCCTGGACGAGGCGGGGAAGGGGCCGTTCCCGTTCCTCGAAGCCCAGATCCCGAGCTCGTCCCTGGTCGAACAGATGGGCCGATTCCGCGCACCCCTCGCCGCCTTCGCCCGCTCGAGCCCGCCCGCCCTGGCCTTCGAGGCCCTGTGGCGGGAGATCGAAGACCGTACCGCGACCCCGAAGGGAAACCACCGTTGAGTGAACCGTCCGATAAGAAGCCCAAGCGCAGCACCCGGGAGAAGATGGGCACCGCCTGGCGCGAGGCCCGGGAGCTCGTCTGGGCGCGGCGCGGCAGGCTGTCCGTGGGCCTCGGAGTCATGCTCGTCTCGCGTCTGGCCGGCCTCGTCCTGCCGGCGAGCTCCAAGGTGTTGATCGATGAAGTGATCGGCAAGGGCCGCCAGGAGCTGCTGCTGCCCCTGGCCCTCGGCGCCGGCGCGGCCACCCTGGTTCAGGCCGGCACCAGTTTCGGCTTGTCGCGCCTGCTGGGAATCACCGCCCAGCGCTCCATCACCGACATGCGCCGGCGGGTCGAGGAGCACCTGGCTCGGTTGCCGGTCCGCTTTTTCGATTCCCAGAAGAGCGGCGCCCTCGTGGCGCGGGTGATGAACGACGCCGAAGGCATCCGCAACCTGGTCGGCACTGGCCTCGTGAACCTGGTGGGCGGCGCCGTCACGGCGGCCATCGCCCTCGGCGTGCTGTTCTGGCTGTCCTGGCAGCTGACCACCGCCACCCTCGTGGTCCTGGCCGGCTTCGGCGGCCTGATGTTCTGGTTCTTCAAGCGCCTGCGACCGATCTTCCGGGAACGCGGCGAGCTCTACTCGCAGGTCACCGGCCGCCTGTCCGAGGCCCTCGGCGGCATTCGCATCGTCAAGGTCTACACCGCGGAAAAGCGCGAAGATCTGGTCTTCACCAAGGGCGTGCACCGGCTGTTCCGCAACGTCGCCAAGTCGATGACCGCGGTCTCCGGCTTCGAGGCCGTCGCGACGGTGATCTTCGGCCTCGTCGGCGTGGTCATGATGCTGGTCGGCGGCCGCTTGATCCTGGCCGGGAGCATGACTCTCGGGGACTTCGTGATGTACATCTTCTTCACCGGCATGGTGGTGGCGCCGGTGGTCCAGATCGCCTCGATCGGCACCCAGATCACCGAGGCCTTCGCGGGGCTCGACCGCATCCGCGAGCTGCTCGGGGTGGACACCGAGGACGCCGACGCGGCGAACCGGTCGCCCCTGCCAACGGTCCGTGGCGAGGTCGTCTTCGACGACGTGTGGTTCGAGTACGAGCCGGACAAGCCGGTGCTGAAGGGAGTGTCCTTTGCCGCGAAGGCCGGCTCGACGACGGCCCTCGTGGGCTCCTCGGGCTCCGGCAAGAGCACCCTGGTGGGTCTGGTGACGACTTTCCAGAAACCGACCTCCGGCACGATCACGATCGACGGCCGGGACCTCACTTCCGTCCGCCTGTTCGACTACCGCTCGCACCTGGGTGTGGTGCTCCAGGACAACTTCCTGTTCGACGGCTCGATCGCCCAGAACATCGCCTACGGCCGGCCGGGCGCGACCCGCGAGGAAGTCGAGGAAGCTGCCAAGGTGGCCCACTGCGATGGCTTCGTGGCCAGCTTCACCGAGGGCTACGACACCATCGTGGGCGAGCGCGGAGTCAAGCTCTCGGGCGGCCAGAAGCAGCGCGTGGCGATCGCCCGGGCGATCCTGGCCGACCCGGCGATCCTGATCCTCGACGAGGCCACCTCGTCCCTCGACAGCGAGAGCGAAAGCCTGATCCAGGAGGCCCTCGTGCGCCTCCGCTCGGGCCGCACCACCTTCGTCATCGCCCACCGGCTGTCGACCATCCGCAGCGCCGACCAGATCCTGGTGGTCGAGGACGGCCAGATCGTCGAGCGCGGCACCCACGCCGAGCTGCTCGCGGCGGGTGGTCGCTACAAGGAGCTCTACGACCGCCAGTACCGCCACGAGGCCGACCTGTTCTTGAATCCAGGGGATGTCCTGATGTCGACCGAGGAGCTGGAACGCCTGCGTTCGGAGGCCGCGGCGGCACCGGTGGCCCGGAGCGGCGGAGACTGGGATTGAGGGGGGAGGGAAGTAAGGACGAAAAGGACTGCAAGGACTGCAAGGACGCCCCCGCCCTCGCGGGCCCGAGGGGGGTCGTTCTTCGTCCTTGGTCCTTGCAGTCCTTGCAGTCCTTTTCGTCCTTTTCTCTATCATTACCACCCCAACCACCGGAGAATCGAACCATGCGTACCCTCCTGCTTCCGCTCGTCGCCTGCTGCGCCCTGGCCTTCTTCACCGCTCTCCCCGTCCGCGCCGCCGATGGCGACGTCATCCTGGGTATGTGGATGACGCAGCCCACCGACAAGGGCTGGGCCCACGTCGAGATCGGCAAGACCGGCGACCACTTCCATGGCACCATCATCAAGCTCGACGCGCCGAACTTCCCCGCCGGGGACCCCATGGCCGGCCAGCCCAAGATCGACCGCGAGAACCCCGAGCCGTCCCTCCAAACCCGGCCGATCCAGGGTTTGCGCATCATGGACGGCTTCACCTACGCGGGCGACGGAGTGTGGGAGGACGGCACGATCTACGACCCCGAGACGGGCAAGACCTACTCCTGCAAGATGAGCCTCGTGGGCGAAACCCTGCGGGTGCGCGGCTACATCGGCATCTCGCTCCTCGGGCGCACCACCGAGTGGACCCGCGTGCCCACCTCCTGAACGGAAACCGCCATGAAGAAGTCCACCAAGATCGTCCTGTTCGTGCTGATCGCGGGCGTCGCCCTGTTCGGCTTGCTCTTCCTCCTCGTGCTCGGCACCCTTTTGGGCGGCGGCGCGACGCCCGCGGTGCCGCGTCAGGCCTACCTCGACTTCGAGATCGCTGCCGCGCCTCCCGAAATCGCCGCCAACGACCCGCTCACGAGCCTGTTCCAGGCCGAACGGCTGCGAATGCGCGATTGGGTCGAGGCCCTGGATACGGCCTCCCACGATCCGCGCATCCGCGGCCTGGTGGTGAAGATCGACCCGAGCGGGCTCGGCTTCGGCCAGCTTCAGGAGCTGCGCGACGCCCTCGTGGCGTTCAAGAAGTCGGGCAAGCCCACGATCGCCTGGGCCGACACCTTCGGCGAGTTCGGCCCCGGCGACGGCGCCTACTACCTGGCCACCGCCTGCGACGAGATCTATCTCCAGCCCTCCGGCGACATCGGTCTGGCGGGCCTGATGGCGGAGTCGCCGTTCCTGCGCGGCGCCTTCGACAAGGCGGGCATCGTCCCGCGCATGGATCATCGCCACGAGTTCAAGAACGCGATGAACATGTACACCGAGAAGGCCTTCACCGAGGCCCACCGCCAGGCCACCCAGGAGCTGCTCGACTCGCTCTTCGACCAGATGCTCGCGGGCATCGCCGAGGCGCGGGAGATGACCCCCGAGGCGGTCCGCACGCTGGTCGGCCAAGGGCCGTTCCTCGGTCGCGAGGCCGTGGACGCCAAGCTGGTGGATGGCCTCGCCTACCGCGACGAGGTCTTCGCCAAGGTCGAGGAGCGCTTCGGCGAGGCCCGCTCGGTGAGCCTCGGCGACTACTGGGCGGCAGCCGACCGGCCCAACCGCAAGGGAACGCCGATCGCCCTCATCTACGGTGTCGGAGCCGTGCAGCGCGGAGAGAGCAGTCACGATCCGCTGACCGGCAGCGACGTGATGGGCGGAGATTCAGTGGCCGAGGCCTTCCGCGACGCCATCGAGGACGACGAGGTTCGCGCCATCGTCTTCCGCGTCGACAGCCCCGGCGGTTCCTACGTCGCCTCCGACACGGTGTGGCGCGAGACGCTGCGCGCGAAAGAGGCGGGCAAGCCGGTGATCGTCTCGATGGTCGACGTGGCGGGCTCCGGCGGCTACTTCGTGGCCATGGCCGCGGACAAGATCGTGGCCCAACCCGGCACCATCACGGGGTCGATCGGGGTGCTCGGCGGCAAGCTCCTCACCAATGGCCTGTGGGAGAAGATCGGGATCAGCTTCGACTCGGTCCAGACCACCGAGCGGGCCGACCTGTGGAGCTCCAGCCACGACTACGGCGAGGCCGAGTGGGGCCGCTTCCAGGCCTGGCTCGACCGGGTCTACGAGGACTTCACCGGCAAGGTCGCCCTGGGCCGCAAGTTGCCCAAGGAACGGGTGTTGGAGATCGCCAAGGGCCGCATCTGGACCGGCGAGGCGGCCAAGGGGCTGGGGCTGGTGGACGAGCTCGGCGGCTTCCCCACCGCCTTCCGTCTCGCCCGCGAGGCCGCCGGCCTCGGCGGAGAGGCCCCGATCGAGATCCGCGAGTTCCCGCGCCCCCGGACCGCCCTCGAGATCCTCACCGATCGCGGCAGCCCCACCGGCACCGAGGCGGGTTTCGTCCGCTGGGTCGAGACGCTCCGCCCCCTGGCTCAAATGGCCCACCGCGCGGGCCTGCTGGGGCCGAAGCCCGGGGTGCTGTCGATGCCGGATGTGCCCCGGGCCGTGGCCCCCTAGGAAGCGTCCCATGAACCCGAACCGACCCGATCCCGACGCCCTCCTCGCCCGCGTCTCGGCCGCCGAGGCGGAGGAGAAGCGGGGCAAACTCAAGGTATTCCTCGGCGCGGCGCCCGGCGTGGGCAAGACCTTCGCCATGCTGAACGCGGCGCGGGAGCTCGCGCGCCAGGGAGTGGACGTGGTGGTGGGCCTGGTCGAGACCCACGGCCGCGCGGACACCGAGGCGCTCCTCGAGGGGATGCCGGTGCTCCCGCGCAAGCGGATCGAGTACAAAGACCGGGAGCTCACGGAGCTCGACCTCGACGGCCTGCTGGCGCGGCGGCCGGCGGTGGCGCTGGTCGACGAGCTGGCCCACTCGAACGTCCCCACTTCGCGCCATGAGCGGCGCTGGCAGGACATCGCCGAGCTACTCGAGGCGGGAATCGACGTCTTCACCACGGTCAACATCCAGCATCTCGAGAGCCTGAACGATGTGGTCGAGCAGATCACCGGCGTCCGGGTGCGGGAGACCGTGCCGGATGCGTTCTTCGACCGCGTTTCCGACGTGGTGCTGGTGGACCTACCGCCGCGGGAGCTGATCGACCGCCTGCGCCAGGGCAAGGTCTACGTGCCCGAACGGGCGCGAGCGGCTCTCGACCGCTTCTTTTCGCCCTCCAACCTGACCGCCCTGCGCGAGCTGGCCATGCAGACCGTGGCCGACCGCATCGACGCGGATCTGCGGGAGCTCGGGGCCGAGCCCGGGGGCATCCGCCACCGCGTATTGGTGGCCATCGACGGCCACGACCAGACCGACTACCTGGTGCGGGTGGCCCGGCGCATCGCCCTGCGGCGCCAGGCGCCGTGGACGGTGATCCACGTCGACACCGGCCGCCGCTCGCGAACCGACCCGGAGCGACTCCAGGCGGCGTTCCAGCTGGCCCAGCGCCTGGGCGCCTCGACCGCCGTGTTGCGCGGTGCCAGCGTGGCCGACGAGATCCTCGACTACGCCCAACGCCACGGCGTTTCGGCGATCGTCATCGGGCGCACTCGCGAGCGCCCCCTGGCCCGGATGCTCGGGCGCACGGTGACCCAGCGCCTGCTCGGCAAGGGTGCCCGCTTCGAGCTGACCATCGTCAACACCCCGGACGCCCGGGCCCGCTCGCGCCGCGACCTGGCCGAGCCCGAGGCGCCGGCGGGCTGGCTCCGGCCCGTTCTCGAAGCCACCGCGGCCGTGGCCTTGGCGACGCTTCTGGCTGCCGGGCTGGTCGGACTGCTGCCGGTGGCCAGCCTGGCCCTCGTCTTCACCATCGCCGTGATCGTGGTCGGAGTCCGCTCTTCGACGCCGGTGGCGCTTTACGCGGCCGTGCTTTCCTTCCTGCTCTACAACTTCTTCTTCACCGAGCCGCGGCTCTCCTTCCACATCACCGGCCCCCACGACGTCGCCGCCGTGTTCTCGTTCTTGGTGGCGGCGCTGTTTTGCGGCCAGCTCGCCGCTCGGCAGCACGCCCAGGTGCGGATGCTGCGCGCCGCCAACGAGATCGGCCGGGCGCTCCAGGACCTCGGCGAGCGGTTGACCGCGGCCCCCGATGAGGACGCCGTGCTGCGCGCCGCCGCCGACACCCTGGCCTCGGCCCTCGGCGCCGACGTGCGCATCTTGCGCCGGTCGGAGGGGGATGGCGGGCTGAGCCTCGCGGGCGACCCCAAGGCTCCCTTCGAACCCAACGACTTCGCCGCCGCCACCTGGGTCGGCGATCACGGCCAGCCCGCCGGCCGCTTCACCAACACCTTGGCGGGTTCCCCCTGGTGGTTCCTACCGCTGGTGGTCGAAGGGCACTGCCTCGGAGTGGTGGGGCTGCGGTGGGGAGCCGGGGCGGAGCGATCGTCGGCGCGAGGAGCGCAGACCTCCGGAAGTTGGTTCGAGCACCGCAGGGGCGACGATCGCTCCGCCTCAAGGGGGTTGACGAGCGAACGGCGCCGGCTCGCCGAGGCCATGGTCCAGCAGGTGGCCCAGGCGGCGGAGCGCACGCGGCTCGCGGCGAGCCTCGAAGCTGCGCGCGTGGAAGGCGAGACCGAGCGGTTGCGCACGGCGCTCCTCTCCTCGGTGTCCCACGACCTCCGCTCGCCGCTGGCCGCCGTCATCGGCAGCGCCTCGAGCCTCTCGGCCTACGGCGAAAAGATGTCCGCCGACGAGCGTCGCGAGCTGCTCGAAGGCATCCGCAGCGAGGGTGAACGCCTCGACCGCTACATCCAGAACCTGCTCGACATGACCCGCCTCGGCTCGGGGCCCATGAAGCTCCAGCGCGACTGGGTGGACCTCGACGACGTGCTCGCCTCCGCCGTGTCCCGTCTCGCCAAGCTCTTCCCGGCCGTGCGGGTGACGACCGATTTGCCCACCGACCTGCCGCCCCTGTGGGTGCACCCGGCCCTCGTCGAGCAGGCCCTGTTCAACATCCTCGAGAACGCCGCCAAGGTTTCGCCGCCCTCCGCCCCGATCGAAGTGCGCGCCCGCCGCGGCGCGGGGGAGCGCCTCACGATCGACCTCACGGACCACGGCCCGGGCATCCCGGACGACGAGCGGCGCCGCGTCTTCGACCTGTTCTACACCGCCGCTCGCGGCGATCGCGGCCAACGCGGCACCGGCCTCGGACTGACCATCGTGCGCGGCCTCGTGGGCGCCCACGGCGGCAAGGTCGAGGCGCTGCCCGGCCCGGACGGCACGGGTACCACCTTCCGGGTCACCCTGCCCCTGCCCGAGCCGCCCGGGAGCCCCAACCCCGAGGACGAAGCCACTTGACCGAGCCCGCGTCGACCCCGCCCGCCCGCATCCTCGTCATCGACGACGAGCCCCAGATCCGCAAGTTCCTCGAGATCGCCCTGCGCGCGCAGGGCTACCAGGTGGTCACGGCGAGTCTCGGTCGCGAGGGCCTCGAGCGGCTGGCGCTCGGGGGCGCGGACCTGGTGGTGCTCGACCTGGGCCTGCCCGACCTCGACGGCCAGGAGGTGCTGCGCGAGCTGCGGGGTTGGTCGAACGTGCCGGTGATCGTGCTGTCGGTACGGGCCTCGGAGGCCGAGAAAGTCCACGCGCTCGACGTTGGCGCCCACGACTACGTGACCAAGCCCTTCGGCATCCAGGAATTCATGGCCAGGGTTCGCGGCCTGCTCCGGCCCCGCGGCCACGTCCCGGAATCCCCGCCGATCTTCGACGATGGACGACTGGAGGTCGATCTCGCGCGGCGCCGAGTGCGCCTCGAGGGCGCCACCGTCCACCTCACCCGCAAGGAGTTCGCCGTCCTCGCCGACCTGGTCAAACACGCCGGCCGCGTGGTCACCCAGCAGCACCTCCTCCGCGAGCACTGGGGCCCCGGCCACGTCGAAGACACCCATTACCTGCGCATCGTCGTCGCCCGCCTGCGCCAGAAGCTCGGCGACGACCCCGCCCGCCCCCGCTACCTCGCCACCGAGTCCGGCGTGGGCTACCGGTTCCTGGCCGGGGAGGGCGGGTAGAAGGCGAGCTCGTGGCTACAGCACCTTCCACCACGGAGCGGCGAGCACGTCGGCGGCCAGCCATTCGACCTTCGGTCCGGCGTGGAGTAGCAGGCCCGCCCGCACCTGCCGGCCGTACTCGGCCCGGAAGGTCCGCAGGTGCGCGGCGTCCGCGAGGCGCGGACGGGTCGTGGCCTTGATCTCGATCGGCCACAGGCGGTCGCCCGTCTCGATCACGAAGTCCACCTCTTCGCCGGAAACGGTTCGCCAGTAGAGGATCTCCGCTCGTTCGAGGCGGGCGTCACGCCACACCAGCAGATCCTGAAGCACGAGGTTCTCGAGATGCGCCCCGCTCGGCTCGGGCGCGCCACCCAAATGGAGCGCGACGCCGGTGTCGCCCCAATAGAGCTTGGGCGCCTTGATCAGCCGCTTGGTGCGATTCACCGCGTAGGCGGGCAAGCGGATCAGGAGATAGGACATCTCGAGGAGGTTCAGGTACCGATGGACGGTCGACTGCGCGAGCGCCACGTCTCGGCCGAGCTCCGTCTGGTTCACCAGCTGCCCCAGGCGCAAGCTGGCGGCCCGCATCAGTCGGCGGAAGTCCGGAAGCGCCTCGATCGACGACAGAGCCTGAAGATCCCTCTCGAGGTAGGTGCGCACGTAGCCATCGAACCAGATCGTCCGCTCGCGCGCGCCGCCGAGGTGTACCGCGGGAGTCGGGAAGCCCCCGCGCCGCGCCAGCTCGGTCCAGTCCTCGGGCTCGTCTGGCTCGGCCACCAGGAAGTCGAGCCACTCGGCGTCGTCGAGCGCCAGCAGTTCTTCCCAGACTCCGCACCGCCCCTGGCCTCGCTGTTCGCGGCGAGTCATGGGCCACAGCGTGAGGTAGCTCGCTCGACCGGCGAGCGATTCGGAGACCTGTTGCATCATCAAGAGATTGGCCGAGCCGGTAAGCAGAAACTGTCCGGGTCTTCGCCGCCGGTCGATGGCCCGTTTGACGGCGAGAAGAAGCTGCGGCTCGCGCTGAACTTCGTCGAGGGTCACCGGGGTCTCGCCACCCAAGAGCGCATCAGGATCGCGCCGCGCGACGTCTACCACGTCGAAATCGTCGAAGGAGTAGAACCGGCGCTCAGGCAGGCCTTGAACCAGGGTGCTCTTGCCCGTCTGGCGCGCCCCCGTGACGACCACCGCTGGCATCACGGCCAAACGCTCCGCGAGGTTGCGCCCTACTCGGCGCGGAAGAGACGAAGCATCCATGGCGTGGATGATAATCATTCACGGCGTGGATGGAAATCCAGGGGGCCCTTTTCAAGCGCCGACCTGTCCCGGCTGCCACACCCGCCGCACCGTGGGAATCGGAGCCGCGGAGGCTCCAGAAACCACGGAGGCGCCCATGATTCCTCTGCTTTCTCTCCTCGTCGTCCTCGCCGTTCCGACCGCGGCACCCGCTCCCGAGATCGCAGTTCCGGCCCGCGTCACGGCTGAAGCCTCGGCACCCCTGGAGATCGCCGATCTCGTTCCGCTCGCCGAAGCCCTCGGTGTCACCGACAACTGCTTCATTCGCTGCGACAACGGCATCAATGTCGACACCTGGGTGAGCCCCTGCGAGGAGTGCGCTCAGGCGGCCTACGCCAACTGCAACCAGCAAGGAACCTACGGCGGCTACTTCTGGGGACCGGGGTGCTCGGACTTCTGGTGAGGCCGGCCCTCTTGCCCCCTCTCCCGCCCTTCCTCTATGATCGGGCGCTCTGCGCCGCGGGCCGTTGCCCCGTGGCGCGCTCCAGGAGAAGACGATGCCCAAGAAGAAGACCCACAAGGGTGCGGCGAAGCGCTTCAAGTTGACGGCCTCGGGCAAGGTCAAGCGCGGCCGCGCCGGCCACAGCCACATGCTGACGGCGAAGACCACCAAGCGGAAGCGGAACCTCCGCGGCACCACCTTGGTTTCCGACGCCTTCGAGAAGATCGTTCGCGCTCTTCTCACTTCCTAAGCCCTTCGGGGCTTCCTAAGCCCTTCGGGGCGTCCTCGCCCACGGGCGGGGACACGAGGGCCACCGGCGGAACGAACCTGTCCCCGGGGCCCGCAGCGGGCCGAGCTGATTTCGGCCCGCCCTACGGCTCTCGATCGTAGAGAGCAGAAACGAGGTTCCAACGATGGCCCGTGTCAAGCGTGGCAACAAGCGCAAGGAAAAGCGCAAAAAGATACTGAAGCTGTCCAGCGGCTTCTACGGCACCAAATCCAACGCCTACCGCATGGCCAAGCAGGCGGTCGATCGCGCGGGCAACTTCGCCTATCGCGACCGGCGCCAGAAGAAGCGGCAGTTCCGCAGCCTGTGGATCGTGCGCATCAATGCCGCGGCCCGCATTCACGGCCTGTCCTACAACCGCCTGATCGACGGTCTCAAGAAGGCCGCCATCGAGCTCGATCGCAAGATCCTGGCGGAGCTGGCGGTCAACGACGCGGTCGCCTTCGGCCGGCTCGCCGAGCTGGCCAAGAACGCTCTGGGTTCGGAAGCCTGAACCCATGAGCTCGGGGCCAGCCACCGAGGGAAGCTCGGGGGCGCCCTCGCTCGACGGGCTCTCTCACGATTTCCTCGCCGAAGCCTCCCAGACCGGTGACCGCCGGGCCTGGGAGGCTTTGCGTTCCCGTTGGATCGGCCGCAAGGAAGGCCTCGTTCGCGACTTGCTCGCGAAGACCGGGCAGGTGCCGCCGGCCGAGCGCCCGGCCTGGGGCCAGGCGGTCAATCGCCTCAAGAACCTGGTCGAAGGCCGGCTCGAAGAGCTCGCCGCCGCCCTCACGGCTCAGGAAGCCGAGGCAGCGAGGGCGGCGGCGTGGGTCGACGTGACCCTGCCCGGCCGCCGGCGGGACCCGGGCGCCCTCCACCCGGTCACCCTGGTGGTCGAAGAGATGACCGAGATCTTCCGCTCCCTGGGCTACAGCGTGGCCGAGGGGCCGGAGATCGAGGACGACTTCCACAATTTCGAGGCCCTGAACATCCCGGCCGACCACCCGGCGCGGGACAGCCAGGACACCTTCTTCGTCGAAGGCGGCGGGCTGCTCCTGCGCACCCACACCTCGCCGGTGCAGATCCGCACCATGCTCGGGCGCAAGCCGCCAATCCGGGTGATTTGCCCGGGCCGCGTCTACCGTCGGGACAACGACCTGCGCCATTCCCCGATGTTCCACCAGATCGAAGGCCTGGTGGTCGACCGCGGAATCACCTTCGGCGACCTGAAGGGCACCCTCGAGGCCTTCGTGCGGCGCCTGTTCAGCCCGGATACCGGCGTGCGCATGCGACCCTCCTTCTTCCCCTTCACCGAGCCCTCGGCGGAGGTCGACATCACCTGCCCGTTCTGCGCGGGCGCCGGCTGCCCGGTGTGCTCGGGCAGCGGCTGGATGGAGATCCTCGGCTCCGGCATGGTGGACCCGCGCGTGCTGCGCGGCTGCGGCATCGACCCCGAGGTCTACAGCGGCTTCGCCTTCGGTCTCGGAATCGACCGCGTGGCCATGATTCGCTACGGCATCGGGAACATCCGCCTGCTGTTCGAGAACGACGAGCGGCTGCTGCGCCAGGTGAGGGAGTGACGCCATGAAGTTCTCGCGCCGCTGGCTCGGCGACTACCTCACCTTGCCCCGCTCCGCCGACGAGCTCGCCCGCCGGCTGACCGCCGCTGGCTTCGCGGTCGAGCTCCAGGAGGAGGGTCCGGGCGGGGACGTGGTTTACGACGTCGACGTGACCAGCAATCGCCCCGATGCCATGTGCCACCTGGGCCTCGCCCGAGAGGCGGCCGTGATCCTCGGGACCGAGCTGCGGCCGCCCGCGGTGAGCGTCACCGAGGGAGCCGAGGCCGTCGCCGGGGTCGTGTCCGTCGCGATCGCCGATCCGGATCTCTGTGCCCGCTTCGCCGGCCGGGTGGTGCGGGGCGTGAAGGTCGGCCCGAGCCCCACGTGGCTGGTCGAGCGGCTCACGGCCATCAGCCTGCGGTCGATCTCGAACGTCGTCGACGTGACCAACTTCGTTCTGTGGGAGCTCGGCCAGCCCATCCACGCCTACGACCTCGCGAAGCTCGCGGGGGCGCGGCTCACGGCCCGCCGTGCGCGGTCGGGCGAGACCCTCAAGACGCTGGACGGCGCCCTGCGCAAGCTCGACCCCGAGATGCTGGTGATCGCCGACGAAGCCGGGCCGGTGGGCATCGGTGGCGTGATGGGCGGCTTCGACAGCGAGGTGACCGCCGCGACCACCGACATCCTGATCGAAGGCGCCTGGTTCGAGCCCGCCTCCGTCCGCCGGACGGCCAAGAAGCTCGGCATGCACACCGACGCCTCCCACCGCTTCGAGCGCGGGGTCGACCCCGAGCTCCAGGCCCGGGGGGTCGAACGGGCGGCGGCGCTGATCGCCGAGCTGGCGGGCGGCACGGTGCTCGCGGGCGGGCTCTTGGTTCAGGCCCGTACCCATCCGCTGCCAACGATCCCTCTCGATCTCGACCGGCTCGACCGTTTCGCCGGCACCCCGATCCCCGAGGAGCTGGTGATCCGCTGGCTCGATGGCCTCGGTTGCCGCCTCAGCCCGACCGCGACACGCCGGTACGACGTGACCGTTCCGTCGTGGCGGTTGGGCGATCTGGCGGAGCCGGCGGACCTCCACGAGGAGGCCCTGCGGCTGTTCGGCTTCGATTCGGTGCCGGGGACGCTGCCGGCCGTGCGCCAGCCCGATGGCCCCACCACCCCGCGCCAGCACCTGCGGCGGGTGTTGCGCCGCGCGCTCGCGGCCTCCGGTTTCGCCGAGGCCATCAACCTCGCTTTCCACGACGCCGAGTCGGCCGCCGCCTTCCCCGCGCTGGGCAGCCTCGCGGCCCAGCCGGACCGCACGGTACGGCTGGAAAATCCGCTGTCCGAGGCGAGCTCCACGATGCGTCCCTCGCTCCTTCCTGGTCTCGTCGCCAGCGCCCGATTCAACACCCGTCGCCAAGCCGGGTCGGTGCGCCTGTTCGAGGTCGGCGGTGCGTTCTCTCGCGAGCCGGACGGCGCCATCGACGAGCGGGAGTCGATCGCACTGGTCGCAGGCGGTCGCGTGGGTACTCCCTGGGACCGGGCCGCGGAGATCGACTTCTTCGACCTCAAGGGCACCGTCGAGACCCTGGCCGCCGCGGCCGGGGTCGAGATCGCTGCCTTCCCGGCGGAGGTCCAGGCGCTGGTACCCGGCACCGCGGCCGAGCTCCGGGTGGGTGGCCGGCGGGCCGGCATCCTGGGCCAGCTGCAGGCGAGCGAGGGCTTCCCCTTGTTCGTCGCCGAGCTCGAGCTCGGGGCCCTGGAGCTACCCGAGGAGGCCCGCCTCGCGAGCCTCAAGGTCACCTCGCCGCCCCGGCTGCCGGGCATCGCCATGGACCTGACCCTGTCCCACGCCCTCGCCACGCCCTGGAGCGAGCTGGCCGAGGCCATCCGCTCGACGGCGGCCCCCGAGCTGGTTCGTTTCGGGCTCAAGGACCGCTACCAGGGCCAGGGCGTACCGCCGGGCGCGGTCAACACCACTCTTTCGTTCCTCTACCATGCGGGGGAGCGCCAGCTGACCCAAGACGAGGTCAACGGCTGGCACGAAGCCCTCACCACCCGGCTAGCCGAGCGGTTCGCCTGGAGCCGGAAGGAGACCGCCCCGTGAGCGATTGGCTCGATTCCCTCGAGAAGAGCGTCAAGAAGGCGACCACCGAGATCGACCGCCTGCGGGGTGAGAACGAGCGTCTGAGCGTCCTCGTCGCCGAGCTGGAAGCGCGCCTGGCCGCGGCCACCAACGGCGCCGAGGACTCGGCCGCCGCCCAATGGGGAGCCGAGCGGAACGAGATTCGCCGCCGCGTCGAGGCCCTCACCGACCGGCTCGAGGGACTGGTGGGCGAGCTCGAGACGTGAAGTCGCGGCGCTCTCCTCTCGCCGTCCCCTGCCTCCTGTCCCTCGGTCTCGTTCCTTGGGCCAGCGGTCCGGCGGCGGCGGAGATCCTCTTCCGCGACGCCGCCCTCGCCTGGGGCATCGACTTTCGGCACCACCACGGCGGCGCCGGCCAACGGTACATGGTCGAGACCATGGCCGGCGGGGTCGTGATGTTCGACTACGACGGGGACGGCGACGAGGACCTGTTTTTCGTCGACGGCGCCGCGCTGCCGGGATACTCGGGCGAGGCGCCGCGGTCGCGCCTGTACCGCAACGATGGCGGCCGTTTCGTCGACGCGACGGCCCGAGCGGGGATCGCGGTGCGGACCTACGGCACCGGAGGAGCCGCCGCCGATGTCGATGGCGATGCCGATCTCGATCTGCTCGTCACCGGCTTCGTCGCCGAAGAGCTGTGGCTCAACCAGGGCGACGGGACGTTCGTGAACGGCACCGCGGGCAGCGGCGTGAGTGACCCGCTGTGGACCGCCGGAGCGGCCTTCGCGGATGTCGAGGGGGACGGCGATCTCGACCTGTTCCTGGCCAACTATGTCGATTTCCGGCTCGACAACCACCGCTTCTGCGGCGATGCCGAGCTCGGCCGTCAGGGGTACTGCAGCCCCGAGGTCTATCAGGGCGAGCCCGACCGTCTGCTCGTGAACCGCGGGGACGGCAGCTTCGAAGATCGGACGGCGGCCGCCGGCCTCGTCCGCACCGACGCCGGCGCCGGCCTCGGTGTCCTGTTCTCGGACCTGGACGACGATGGCCACGTCGATCTCTACGTGGCCAACGACCTCGATCCCAACAACCTGTACCGCAACCGCGGCGACGGCACCTTCGAGGACGTGTCGATCCTCTCCGGCACGGCCTATGGCGATCGCGGCCGGCCCGAGGCGGGCATGGGCGTCGACAGTGGCGACGTGGACGGCGACGGACGGTTGGATCTCGTGGTCACCAATTTCGAGTGGGAAACCAACGCCCTCTACCGCAACTCCGGCGGCCTGGTGTTCGTGGACCGGCGGTGGCCCTCCGGCCTCGCCGGCCCATCGCTGCCCATGCTCGCCTTCGGAGTCGCCCTGGTGGACCTCGATCGCGACGGCGACCTCGACCTCACCGCCGCCAACGGCCACATCCTCGACAACGCCGCCGAGTTCGACAGCCGCAGCCACTTCGGCCAAAGGAACCAAGTGTTCGAGAACGTCGGCGGCGGCCGGTTCGAGGAGCGCAAGGAAGCGGGCCTCGGGGCGGAGCTGCCCTCCCGGGGGCTCGCCGCGGGCGATCTCGACGGGGACCTGGACCTGGACCTCGTGATCGTCAACTCCAACGAGCGGGCCGAGGTCTACGAGAACGTGAGTCCCCAGGGCGCAGGCCTGGCCCTCGCCTTCTCCGGCCCCGGCCACGGGGTGGGAGCGCGGGTCGCCGCCACGGTGCCGGGATTGCCCCGCCAGGTACGGGAGGTCCGAGCCGGCGGCTCCTATCTCTCCCAAAGCTCGCTGGCGGTGACCCTCGCCTCCGGCACGGCGTCCCACGTCGATGTCGAGGTCCGCTTCCCGCGCGGCCTGCGCCGCGCCTACCGCGGACTGCCGCCCGGCCTCCGCGCCGTGCTCGCTGTGCCGGCTCCCTGACTCAGGGTTCGGCTGTCGGAGCGGCTTCCTCGTCAGTAGGGCGGGCGACTCCTACTGCTGGAGCATGCCCATCGTGCGCGGCCACGCAGCTCCTCGAGCCCGTCCGCTGCAACGACTGGTTAGACGGGTCTCACGACCACGTGGCGCGTGAACAACGGACCTATCGGTGGCGAAGGCAGAGCCACAGAGCCCACGATCGGTTCCCTCAGGCACAAAGTTCCTGCTTGGCTAGCCGCCGCCAACAGGCTTGCAGACAATCTCGGTCCGCAGGCCTATAGGAAAGGGTGTGGCGAAGCCGTTTGTACCCGCCGCGCTGCCCACAAGACAAAAGTGATGAGCTGTCGTGCGGCCCGAGAGTTCCGGCCAGGGCACACGCTCGAAATCAAGCCGAGTCTCGCTGCTCGGGAGGAGGGACAACCCGAACCTGATCGTTCCCACGGCAGCGGATCGCGGCAGGTGCGGCAGGATGCCGATGTCGTCCGAGGGGAAGGTTGCCGACCAGAAGTCCGCGTCGTCGCCGATGCCGACGTTCCAATGCCGCTGGCCTTTCGTGGCGCGGGCCCAGTTTTCCCGGCTCGATCGCTCGATCGCGCGCAGCGTGTAGGTCGGTTCGGAGTCGACGAAGCTCAGTATGATTGTCCCGAGTGGAATGCTCTCTGCCGGGATCCTCACCGCTCCTTCCGACACGGCCTCGAGCGTCTCGCTGTATTCAGACGGCGACAGCGGCGCAAACGAAAACTCGATCCCGTCCGGCCCGGGCTCTTTCCTTGCCACCTCGAACGCGCGAAGTGCGACCTTGCTGACATCGGCGTCAAATATCGCACGGAACGAGTCCAGACCCGGTGGCCGACTCAGGCTCTCGATCAAATGCGTCAGCCCGATGCCGATCAGCCGATCGCCCACGTCCATGCGAGTCGTGGGAGCGCCAGAGCCTCTGGCCTTGAGTAAGATCTCGCCTCCGCTGCCGTGCAGCCGGTTGAGCTCGCCCCTGAAGAGAACCTCATCGAAAGGCCTACGTGATTCGGGCATCTTCTACTCCTCCTTTGGTTGGCGCAGTCGAGGCCAGATGGGTCCAGGTACTGGTCCGAGTGTCGGCCAACGGCTCTGGGACTAAGCGGCACCGTCAGGTGTCCGCTTCAGTCCCCGGGTTCGGCGGTATTATTGCTTTACTAGATTGACTAACTCCAGCACAACACTCGCAAGAAGAGCCAGTGCCGCAAGCCACAGGCCATAGATCGTGAGTCTCTGTTCCTTTCTGCTGTCGGCCGCAGCCATCTCACGCCGTTGCAGTTCCTTTGCTGCACTGAGCAACATGCCCGGATGATGTCGCCAGAAGAAGCAGAAGTTCTTCCGAACCTGCTTGACAATGAACTCGTGCCGCCTGTCGTGCGGAAACCCAGCCACTCCTTGATCCCACACCTCCATCGCGCAGGCCAAGGCAACCGGCGCCTTGTTCTCGTCATGCCATGAAAAATCACCCTCATTGGTAGAGGATCGCTCCTTCTCAGACACCACGAAAACATGCGGTGGGCTGCTATCCCGATACGACTTGGTAAAAAAATGACAGTCCACACACGCTTGCCGAGCCATCTAGATGCCTCTTTCGCCTATACCGCGGTCGCTGACGCCTACCACAAAGCTCAAAATTCTGGAGCGCATAGGCGAGCTATAGCGTCATGCCAAGTGCTCTCGTGGGTCCGCCTACTAAGTGGCTTCGACGGCGTCTGCGCTGGGTCGCAGGCTGTCTACCAGTTGCTTGATGTTGACGCTTACGCCGAAGGCGCCGGGCTCCAAGGAGACCGAGTCCCAGATCTTCCTCATAACATTCTTAGGAGCGGGCGCCCGATCCAGGCTCCGCACAACCTCTTGCAATGCTGTTGCTTTCGTGAAGAAGGCGCAGACGCCAGCCCTGACGAATGGCTCCAACGCCGCCGGCTTAGGAGCTATCGACCAGACGGCCATTGGGCGACCGGGAAACTTCCTTTGAAACGAGAGTGCAAGAGTAGCCCCACCGTAGCGCGACACAAACGCCTTGAGCTCGTCTGAAGATGTGATGACTTCTGGCAGTCTGCCGTTGGGGAGAATCATGTCGAAGACAGCGGCGTCCCACCTGATGCCACAGTGTATGCGCTCCAGCCCACTCTCCACCGATCCTGCGAAGTGAACTTCGGCGCCGAGGTGCAGCTCAAGCCCCGCGTGCATCTCTAGGCCCAATGCCAAATCGTCGTCCACTAGGAGTACCCGCCGTCGCTGCAAGTTAGCGCTCCTCATGGTCAGTTAACGCTTCTGCTGTTCAGCGGGGCCGCAGGCATCCGCTGCAACAGCGTCGTTGGGCGCCCAGATGAACTCACCTTGTTAGAACAACTGACTTGGTCTCACCCTCGGCTAGTGTGACTTCTTGTCCTATGAGCCCGCCCTCGGTCTGAGGACCGTATTGCCCCGGGATCTGCCATTGCACGACTGTTCGAAGGTAGTAGCCTCCAGGCGGAAGCCGAGCGAAGACGAAGTGGCCTTCGCTGTCCGCGACCGTTGATTTGAGATGCTCGCGAAAGACCGGGGACTCTGGCTGTGTCGTACGGATGTCGATCCACCGCAATGCGCCTACTGCCCACCATTTCGCTGCACAGTCGACAGCAGGTACCAGTAGAACCTCGTTTCCGGCCGCCGTCTTCACGTCTCCGCCCCTGGTCTTAAGGAATGCTTGGCCCTCGATGCGGCCTGATCCCTCGAGGTTGTAGGGCGCGAAGGCGGCCGGGGCGCATGGCTCGTGGATCGCGGCCAGCGCCTTTTTCGGAGGACCAAAGAGCGAGGCGCCCAGTGTTCCGGCGCCTGCAAATGCAATAAGGGCGGCAGTCTTCCATGTTCTCTTGATCATCTATAGCCTCCCCATTCGTTGCCCCGGCGCCCAACGTGGTTCGAGCGCAGCGACCGGCGAAGCCGGAGCGCTGGCGCGAGGTGTTATGCGCCGACCTCTTCTCTCTCTCATCGCGGGAACTCCACTCGCAACACCAGGTCTAGCCCCTGGCGCGTTGGCTCTGGGAGACTGCTAGAAATCAGGTAAAAGCTCCTCGCTCCGTACTGCCAGCCAGATACTTTTACACCGTTGCGAAGCTCGATGTTTGCTATGAACGCCCGAGAACGATAGCGGCCGGCGGCCACGGGCTCGCCGAACGTGATGAAGCGAATGTTTTTCAGAGGGAATGTCCTCTGCCCGTCCAGGCCGGCTTCAGTGAGCTGCGTGTACAAGTCAAAGTCCATACTGGGCGGCTTCTTGGTGCCGTAAAGAACTCGATCGTATTCATCCATGGTGCCGTCGCGGAGCGAGACTCTTGACATCCCCGGAGCAGGGAGAGGCAAGGCAGGACGCACCGCCGCGGCACTCGTGGTCACCACTCTGGGCGGCTCCGCTGGAGGGGCGGGAGCTGAGATCGTTGCCTTTGCAAGTTCTCCTTCCAGCTCGCCGATCCTCCGCCTTAGTTCCGAGTTTGCTGCCTTCGACATCTCGTTCTCCTGCAACAGCACACTGCCCTGCGTGTTCAGCCTCTCCACTTCAAGAGCAAGGCTCTTGATGTCACTATCCGCCGGGACGACCGAGAGGTGAGCGATCTCCAGCACCGCTTTGTATCCGCCGATGCCAGCAACGAAGCCTGTGAGAACCATCCCTAGCAGCCACAGGGCTACGTTATCCTCGACTCGATCTTTCAAGCTCACGACTATGGCTCGCCTTCTACGGATTTGGATCCCAGCCAGGCGCATAACTCTGCGTTGATTGCCCGACATCGGCCGTGGTTCAGCTTCCTACCCGACAGCGTCGCACGCTCCCGACTTCTCGATCTTGTGCCGATCGTAGCAGATACGCGAGAGAAGAGCGCGCTGAGGTGTCGGGTAGTGTTCCCGCTTCGCTGCGGAGCCCCGGCACGGCTCAGCGCTTGGCCGACTCGAGAGGCGTTGGTCCAAGTGGCTTCTTCTGTGTAGGTTAGGCGTCGTGGTTTCCACGGGCGTTGTCGGCCAAGCGGCCCGAGGGGCTGCGAGGAGCTCGTTAGCCGACTGCTATTCCGCCGGCCAAGGGCTTGGGAGGTGGGCTCAGGCAGCCTTCGGCGGGACTCCGCCCACTGTTGGCCGACTCGCTTCGTGTCGGGTAGTGGCGGATTGTCAGCCGGCGAAGCTCTTGCGCCGTTCGAGTGTCGTCTCGGCAGCCACCGGCCAGCCCTGACGCCCGCTGAAACGACGTGTTCGGCGGCACCTCGCAACCGCCCACCTTACGGTCTCTGGACCATGCCCTGTTGGAATAGCGCGACGCTCCCAGGGTACTCGGCCTCGTACAATCCGTCAGCAACGGGCTTGAGAAAAAACACGCCACTGTCGCCGGGTTCGACGATGCGATCGAAGTGAACGAGACTTGTACGCAACCGCAGGCGAAGCCGAGTGAGAGCGCGATCACCGCGAAGCACGTCGAGCACCTGAACCGTGGCTGAGTACTCCGTGAGTCCACCGGACTCGTGGACTACGTGGCGACTTAGCACGTAGCCGGTAACAACCAACGGAGCACCGGCGGATACCTTGCGGGCGTCGAGGGGCGGGATGGAGGTCGCTCGCGCGAAGTGGCACAGCGTCAGCGCGACGACCACCACAAGTGCTCTTCTCATAGCCAACCTCCCATCTGGCACCGGTAGGTTAGAACCAGCCGCAAGCTGAGACGCAACCCGGTCCGAGGAGGCTCGACCGAGTTCCTCGGCCGCGAGCTGGTGAGCCAAGTTGGCTACTCCCAGTCCCTCTTCAGCACCAGCTCATCAATCCTGTAGGCGTGAAACATCTCATGCATCAGCATGTGCCTGAACATTATGTACACCGAGTAGTGGCTGAACGCCTCGTGCTCGGCCGTCCGCGCCCAATCCGCTGGGGATAGCTCCTTCAACCTCTCGACGGTTCCCGCCCGCTCCCGCACGTACCCACTCAGCGCTTCGTCCAGATCAACGCTCAGTAGTGAGCCGGCCTTCTCATCCGGTGACGGCTCCATCGACCTTATTTGGGGAAACGGGTCAGAGAGCATCAAGTCCAGGCGTGCGAGGAATACGTCGTGCCCGGTGGAAATGTGGCAGGCATGCTCGTGAGCAGACCACTTGTTCGGCGCAGGTCGGCGCTTCAGGTTTGCGGGTGCCACCTCGCGGACAAGCCCGATGATGATGCCGGGTGCAGCCTCTAGACTACCTATCAGCGCTTGCGTATCCATGATCTCCTCCAAGCTCACCGCGACTGATCCGGTGGTTCATTTCCAGGCTCAATAGCCGCGCTCTCTTGACCTCGACCAGAACGCTCCGGACGAGCGAGGCCCAACGGGGCCTGCCTTGAGCGGCGTGTCCCACCGACGGCACCCACAAGCTGAGGGCCAAGGGGCACGTCCGCTCAAAACGAATTGTTAGACGGCACCACTACCTGCTCGCCCTTCTGGAAAGGCACTGATCGAGCCATTGACACAGAACCCGATGAGCAGCACACGTTGGGTCCAAAGAATCCATGTGCCCGGCTCCTGATAACTCCGAATACTGGACGCTGTCGCCAGCAGCGGCAGCGGCCTGACAATACGTGCGGGCCATCTCAACAGGCAACACCTCATCAGCAGAACCGTGAACGATCAGCTGGTCAACACCGAGAGGGAGCAGAGACAAGGGCGAAGCCTGTGCGTACCGTTCAGGCAGCTCCTTCGGCGAACCGTGAAGAAGTTCTGCGACAGCGCCCCTTCCAGCCCCACTCGAGAAGGCGCCTTCAAGGTCGACGATCGCTGCGAGGCCAGCAGCCGCAAGTGGCTGCACTTGCGCTGGCCGCCGAAGATCGCCTTTTCTCTTGCCTCGCGCGGCAGACCAAAGCGCCAAGTGCCCTCCTGCCGAGTGGCCGACGACGATTACGCGATCGACATCAATAGGAACACCACCAGCACGGAGTTCGCCAAGAAAATCGATTCCCGCCGCTACGTCCGCGAAGGTCTGCGGCCAGCCGCCCGAAGGCGCACCGATGCGGCGATACTCGAGGTTCCAAACTGCGAGACCGCTGGACACAATGTCCAGTGCGACCGCACCGAATGCCTCACGGCCGTAAGGCATTCTCCAGAAGCCACCGTGAAGAAGGCAGACAACAGGAATACCCCTCTGTTCGGGAAGATAGAGGTCACCTTCCTGATCATCTTCCGACCCGTACTTCAGGGTCTGATAGCGCACTCTACTTGGCTCCTGAGAACTCCCTGCCTTCTACAGTGCGGAGATTCAGCCCGTGCCGGATAATGCTGTGGCGCCTCAGCGAGCGGCGTCAGCGGTCCGCTGCAGGCGTTTGGTTGGGCGCCGACGGATCAGCCTCACCACGCTGCAACCCCACATGCTTCGAGATGGGGCGATCAGATAATACCTGCTCGCTCCAGATGCTCTCTGGAAGTCCGCAGCGCAGGCACTGTATACGATCGGTAACTGACGGATCGGCCTCAAACTTGAGCGCACATACCCCGCAAGGGGCCGCATGCTGAGAAACACCGTCTGGATCCCGTCCAGCACAAAAGGGCTTCTCCGAAAGGACGTGAACGGCACAACTGACACACTCCTGCGCAGCGCGGCCCGAGATTGTTGCATCTGCGCGCAGCTGGCGAATCACGCGCACCAAGTGAGGCGCAATCTCTGCGAGCTTCTTTTCTGCAATATATTTTGCGACCCAAAGTGCAACAACTGCCCCGCCAGCGAACCCCAGACACTCTGCCACAACATTCAGCAGAAGATTGCCAGCGAAGCTGCTTCCATCTCGCGCCAGAAAGCAATAGCTCAGCGCGCATAGAAGGGCACCAAGAGCGACGACTCCACATATTGCTATGGTGGGTTGTCTCATCTTCGAGTCAGACTGCGAATTCCCGTCGCGGAGCATTTAGACCGAACGTTTTGACGCTTCACCGCGCGGACGGCGGAGCCGGCCGACCGGTGCAAGCGGGGATTCTGCGCCGGTTTGTTCATTACGGCTCTCTAGTCTTTCTTACCCGACGAACTTCGGACCGAAACTCATGAAGCCGCAAAACCCACCCGAAATCTCTGTATCTGCGGCTCCACGCTAAGTTAGCTCTATCCGCAGCTTCACCTGCTCCCACCCCCGCCACTGTGCCAACTAGTGCCCCAGGTAAATCACCGGCAATCGTACCAATTGCTGCTGCAACACCACCAAAAACGACCTTGAACAGCAGGCCCTCTTTAGATCTTTCTACGGCTACTGTAGTCAGTTCATTGAACTCAGCCAATAGACTGAGAACAGGCTCTGTTAGCACCAGCCTCTGTGATGCATTTGAGACTTGCTCCATTAGCCAACTGCGTAGGCGGCTCGGAGCGACAGCTTCACGAAGGCGTAATACACTATCAACCGGCAGGCGGCACGGCGAGACCAAGAGCATTCCCTCAAGCAGCCTAACCCGGATTACTCACCACACGCAGTAAAGGACCGGTCAATTGTGATATAAGTTGTTTTCCTAGA